>ERZ773118.376-NODE-376-length-53837-cov-10.3412_pt1 | contig 53837 bp, 62 predicted proteins | sample MGYA00580562_ERZ773118 | MGnify/ENA primary metagenome ERZ773118 (study PRJEB29015, sample SAMEA2737878) | human gut metagenome | biome: human gut; feature: human-associated habitat; material: faeces | place: China | collected 2012 ... | reverse complement strand
CTCCATAGATACACGTTTGTTTATTTCGTGTGTCTACTTTAGTGGGATCATATCAATACATGATGTTTTTCACTTTGTATTAAGGTGTTTTTAGTTTTTATTCTAATATAGTTAAGCGTTTATTTATGTTGCAAGTATAGAAGAAATAAACTCATAATCAATGCAAAAGATGTTTCTAATAACGTGGAAACACCTCCATTTAAAATATATAAAAGTAATTCTAAAAAAATAAACACAAAATAAAATTTTAGATAACTTATGTTTATGTTAAAGGTATGTAACGTTTGATAACATAAAAAATGCAAGAATACTAGTATGTATATAACAGTAGCAAACATTGCAAGTCTTACATGCCATTTTGACAATAAAGGGAATTGAAAAGGTTTGTATGGGAGTAAAATACATACCACCATCAATATAGTACTAATATATAAGAATATTTTCCCCCATTTATTTGGATAATTATATGACTGCATTAGTTCTTTTGTATGAATTAAAAAGAATGTTGCTATGGATAATGACCATATAAATAAGTATAGCGGATGTTGAAATTTATTTCCTAAGCCAGACATATTTTCTGACAATGGCGGTATTAAAGTATAAACATATAGATTTAAGAAAATTATAGCACCTATATGTAACATTTCCAGAAGTGAAAGCTTTGAATAACGCATGATATCTCCTTTCGTAACGTGAATGATTATAGCATGAAAATTATGTGTAATTATGTGAAAATAATTTTTTTTTGTATTTTCTATTTTCCTGTACGTATAAAGTTATGTAGAAAGTTGAGGAGACATTATGATTGATAAGATAAAGAAAATAGAATTTAGAGAAGATGGATTTATAGAGGTTCATTTAAAGCGAATAAAAGATTTTGATGATTACCTTTATCAGCAAATTTTAAATGACGTCAACTGTCTACCTTGTATTCGTGATCCAAAGTATCGCTCTCGGTTATATTTTGATTCAAAAGGTTATGTTTCTTTAAAATCTTATTTAGGGGAACATGAGTTCACGCAGGAAGAGTTGCTTGATTTTCTCATTATTCTATTTGAACGATTTGTTAAAAACCGAATTACAAAACCAGCTATTACTTCTTTAGAATATGTTTATCTTTCTTCTGATACAAATGATTTCTGTTTTCTTGTTTTTCCTGTTGCTCATGAATATTGGAATCAAGAAAAAGAAATATATACATTATTTCTGCAAGAGTTGCTGAAAGAATTGCACGCAAAAGATTCTTATGAAGTATTTGGTTGTTTATTATGCTTTATGAAAGAAAAAGAAAGTTCTTTTCCAGTTTTAATATCTCGTTTACAGCAGATTAAAAACAAGCATAAGAAAAAAATAAAGTGGTATCAGAAATTTAAACATAGAGAAGAAACAAAGTTTCAAATTCGAGATATACCAAGAGCGCTTAGGTATCCAACGAATTTACAAGAAAGTCTTGTAGCAGAAAAAGAACAAACTTATATTGCATCATCTAACAGAAAGGAAAAAAACAATGAAACGATTGTCTTATTTCAGCCTCTTGATACAGAGGAATGTTATTTTGAAGATCAAGATAGTGGTGAAAAATATATTATTAAAGGTACAAATCTATCAATAGGCAGAAATCCAGATAATGAGATGTCGATAGATGATAAAAGTGTTTCTTCTTATCATGCGGTATACGATTCTAAAAAGAAAAGCATAAAAGATCTTCATTCTTTAAATGGAACTTACTGTAATGGAGAAAGAATTATTGAAAAGCAACTACAGGATAATGATGTTTTAACATTTGGAAACAGCACTTATGTTTTTCATGATAAGAGAAAGGGGTAGGTTATGAAAGAAATGCTTCTACATGGTCGTTATGAACAAAGAGAAGTAATAGGTAGAGGAGGGAGTTCAAGTGTTTATCGTGTTTGGGATCATTTATTAAATAAAGAGTGGGCAATGAAGGTTGTGGAAAAGAATGCACATCAGGTAATAAGAAATGCATTTAAAAAAGAGATATATGTATTAACAAAGCTTGCGTATAAAGGCATTCCATCGATTATAGATACATTTGAGGATGATACCAAGATGTATGCGGTTATGGAAATTGTTAAAGGGCAGTCAATGGATATCTATGTTAAAGAAAAAAAGATAGTACACATTCATCGATGTATGCATAACGTATTAGAAATCTTACAATATTTACATAAGCAATCAATTTTATATCTAGATTTAAAGCCACAGAATCTTATGGTTGATGAGCAAGGTAACGTTTGGCTGATTGATTTTGGAAGCTGCTGTTTCTATTTTGAACGACAAAATGTAATGACAGGAACTCCCAGGATTTGCTCCTAAAGAAATTATGGAGGAAGGTATTGCAGATTATACTAGTGATATTTATAGTTTTGGAAAAACATTTCAAACGCTTTTATCTTATACATCTGCTGAATCAAAAGAATATTCCATCTTTTTAAAAGTTTTAAACAAATGCTGTGCCGAAAAAAAAGAAGCAAGATATAAAAGTATCGAAGAAGTAAGTGAAGCATTAGACTTAAAAAAAAGCAATAGAAAAAAAAGAATACTCTATATCCTTGTTATTTTCAGTATCTGTATTTTTCTATCTTTTGCATTATTTAAGCATATAAAGAAAAAGAACGAAGCCAATTATATGAAATTTATGCAAAATACAAACTATCAGGAAGCTGTAAAAATATTTCCTGATAGAGAAGTAACGTATATAGAGGCATTTGATTTTTTTAGTAATAGTCAAAAAGATGCACTAAGTGAATTGGAACATTTAATTCAAATAAGTGATACAAAAAATATAGAAATCTATAAATTTCTCTTTTACAAATATTTAGAAAAGGATGAGATGCACTATTATCGAAAGGCGAAGCAGATTTTAATTAATCAATTAAAAGAGTGTAAAGAATATGTTCATTATGTAAGTGTTGTATCTATGCTTGCTTATCCATATCCACTTACAAAACAGGATACACAGAAAAGCATACAGGATTTAAAACAAATAGAAACAGATATTAATAATTTCGCAGATAAAAGATTACTGCAAGATCAATTATTATGGCTTTATCAAGTATATTACGCAAAAGAGGAAGTATTTCAGGAAGAAGCCTTTATACAGGAATTGCAAATAATTGAAAAGCTTAAAAATACACTATATGATAAAGGTTTAACAAAAACAGATATATTACAAATGAAAGCAGAAAGTCTTTATAGACAAGGACTATATTATCAACGTCAGGAGAATATACAAGATATGAAAAAAGCTTTCTATGAAACGTTAAAGATAGAAGATTCTTTAAGAAATGATGTTATTTTTAGAATAAAAGCTTCTATGTATTACATTTTGACAGGATATGAAAGTGATAAAAGTATTGATTATTTGAAACAATCTATTCGTTACCTAAGGCAAATAAAGCAGCTGACAAGACAAGATGAGATACTGGAAAAAGAAGTAAAAGAAAAGTTAGAGATATGGGGGATAACGTATGTGGGAAATAATTGAGGTTATAAGTTTATCGTGTGGGATGGTTTTAGGGAGTATAGGCATGATCTTCTTATATAAAGAAACAAAATTATATAAGTAATATGAATTTAAAAAACAGAGTCATCATTTTAATAAATAAGGAGGAGTCATATGAGAAAAAAGATATTTTTAATAGGAATAGTAGTTCTTCTATTGCTGAGTAGTTTTTCAACTTATATCTTTGCGGATGATGTAGAAGAAAAAACGATAGAATTTTTGATTAATGAAGAAGAGATTAAAGAAGGATATAACAATTTTGTAGAAATGAACATAGATATTCCAAGTGGTTTATTTGAGAAAGACATTGAACTTTATAAATTACAGAAAAAGCAGAAAAAGAAAGTAGAAACAGAGTGGGAACGGGTTGAAGATACTTATACAGCAACCATTCCATTTTCTGAAGATGGAAGATACAGAGTTGAAGTTGTTTTACCTGGAAAAGAAAAAACTTATTTATCCAGCGAATTTGTAATTGATCAACAAAAACCAACTCTCATCTTTAAGGCAGGTAATAAAGAATTTGAGAGTTTACCTGATTTTGTAAATAAGAAAGAGAAAATAGAAATATCTTTTCAAGATAAAAATTTAAAAAAGGAAACGACATCAATATCTATTAATAAAGATGGAGAAGTAATTTACAGTGAACAGGGAAAACGACATTATGACTATAACTTAAAAGAAGAAGGAACTTATGTTTTTCATGTTTATGGAGAGGATAAAGCAGGGAATTCAATTACCTATTCAAATGAGGACTTTCCTCTACATGTAGATTTTAAAAAGCCTGTCTATCGCTTTAGTGATGGTATAAACGTTATATCGAAAAATACAGTTTTTTATGCACAGCAGGATGTATATGTAGAAGTAGAAGATCTTAATTTTCAGAAAGACAAAAGTAAAGTATATGTAAATGAACAAGAATTAGCAGGAGAATGGATTAAAAAAGAAAATCTATGGGTAATGAAAATTCCATGTTCTACATCAGGTAAATATACATTGGGAGTATATCTTGAGGATCATGCAGGGAATGTTGTAGAGAATTTAAAGGCTTTACAATTTGAATTAGATACTTTATTTCCAGAAGTAGAAGTACGATTAAATGATACAAATATTGATCATGCGTCAAATTACTATAACGAAGAGCAGCGACTAAATTTTATTGTTAAAGAAAACCATCTAAATAAAGAAAAAAGTGCTGTTATGGTAAATGGGAAAAAACTGCCATGGAAAAAAACAGAAGGAGGTTATCAGGGGGAAATTGTTTTAAAAGATGGAACTTATGAAATAGCTTATGAGCTGCAGGATAAGGGTGGACATAAAATAGAAAATAAGTATCCATCATTTATTGTTGACAGTAGAAAACCTGAAGTTTTAGGTAGCAATAAAAAAATAAAAGATTTTGAGAATAAACCGTTTCATCTGCAGTATAAAATTAAAGAACCTAATATAGATATTGAAAAAAGCAAATTATATCGCTTGCAAAATAATGGAAAAGAAGAAATCCCTGTTAGATGGAAAGAAGATGTTTTTTGGTTTGCAGATATGAATTTTGTAGAAGATGGAACATATGATTTGGTTTTTGAAATATGGGATTTAGCAGGAAATAAAACGGTGATAAAACCGAAATATTTTGTTTTAGATACAGTTCCTTATAAGGTTTCTATGAAAGTAAATGATTTAGAAGTTGATACAAATCATACATATAGAACAAATCAAAAAGTGAATCTTTCTTTTTCATGGGAAGAGGCTTATCCAGATATAGAAGAACTTTGGTTAGTACATGATAAACAAAGGTTAAAACTACCATTAAGAAATGATGGTTTTGAATGGGAAGCAATGCCTTCTAAAGAAAAAGAAAGTTCGTATTCCTTTTATTTAACCTTGAAAGATAAAGCTGGAAATATAACGCATAAAGAGTTTCAAATTGTATTAGATTCTTTATTGGCTGATCCTCAAATTGGGAATGATGTATTTCATGGTACTCCATATTCTGGCAGCTGGAAACCAAAGTTGAAAGGGGAAGATAAAGATTTTAAAATATTAAATTACGTAATGTTGAGAAATCAAAAAGTTTATCCTTATGAATGGGGAAAAGAAATAAAAGAAGATGGATTTTATGAACTTCAGGTTTATGTACAGGATAATGCGCAAAATCAGAAAGGTTTTCTACAGCCATTTAGATTTGAAATTGATACAACAGCTCCTAAGTTGGCAATGATGGACGAGAATGGAAATATGATTGAGCAGAATGCGAAAATAAAAAAGAAAAATTTGCAGCTTTCGATTTTGATGGAAGAGGACAAAAATGATGAGAAACTTACTTCTCTTTATATAAATGGAATAAAACAAAAAGTAAATAATAATCAAAATTTTATTTTTCTACCAGAAACAGGATTGGTAAAAGTGGAAGCACAGGCAGAAGATGCCGCAGGAAATATAAGCACTTATACATGGCAGGGATATGTTTTAGAAAATACTATGAAAAAAAAGATACTATCCATTTTTAGAAGTAATGAAATGGGTATTATTGCAGGCGTTATAATCCTTTTCATTGTTTCCTGTGGATTCTGGATTTGGAAAAAACATGAAAAATGAAAAACTGATTCAGATTAGTGCTTATAGTGAAACATGTGTTGATTCTTATATTCTATCAGATAAGCAATCGTGTTATTGGCTGTTTCGCACAATAGAGAGGTCAAAAGAGCCTTTCGTTGAAGTTTATAAATCAAAAGGAAAATGGTGTATTCGAGAAAATAATACGTATCATCTTCTTTCAAAAGAGAATAAGTATCTGGAAATTAAAAAAGTCAATTACATCCAGAGTGCATCATCTTTAGTTTTGTTATATATGGAAGAGTTAGAAAAAAGTACATTTATTTCACAAAAAATTCCCGATAAAAAAAGTTTTCTATTGGGACGGGATGATGCTTGTGATATATGTATAAATCACCCATTTGTTTCTAAAATACATATACGATTCGAAAAGCAGGAACAAGATTTATATTTGTTTGATGAAGAAAGTAAAAATGGTGTATATGTAAATAACAAACGTGTAAAAGAGAAAAAATTACAAGATGGAGACAGTATCCAAATACCAGGAATTCAAATGTTATATGTGCATTCTTATTTTTTCATCTCTGAAAATATAGATACCTTTATACATATGAAGAAGAAGGAACATCAATATGTACAAAGAAAAGGAATCCCAGGTTTTCCAGCTGTTATTTACACAAAAGAGAAAATAAAACCAGTCTTTGCGGAAAGAGAAATTTCACTAGAATTAATACACATAAGTACGAAAGAAGAAATGCCATTTTGGTATACTTTAGGACCATCCTTTACGATGGGATCGGCTTCTTTATTAAGCGCGGTTTTTATGCTTCAACAAGCGATTTCTCAAAAAAGTTCACTACAGCAGATAATACCTTCAGTTACAATGGCTGTAAGTATGATGCTTACTACAATGTTTTGGCCATTGATTTCAAAATATTATGAAAAAATACGATTTAAAAAACAATACAACAGTCTTTTAAACGACTATCGCAGATATCTAAAAGTGAAAAATAATGAAGTTTATAAATACATTCAAGAAAAACAATGTTATGAAAGAAATAAAATAGAAGATTTCATTACTGTGAAAAAATATATTGAAACAAGAAGTCCGTGTTTGTGGAATAGAAAAAAAGAGAATGATGATTTTTTGTATCTTCACTGTGGATGGAAACTGAAAAAAATAAAAGCACCTATTTCTGATAAACAGGAAGTGTTTGATCTTCAGAAAAATGAAGTAAAAGAAGAATATTTGAAGTTTGTAAATAGTTCATATGAAATAAAATATCCTTTTCTTGTTGATTTAAAGAAGTATACGATAGGAGTCTATGGGGAAAAGGCATTGTATTATGGGAATATGTTTATTTTGTATATAGCAGCTCTTCATTCTAAAAAAGATGTAACTATACTGCTTGTTGGTGAGCAGGAATATTTATGGAAATCAAAAGCAAAATGGATTTCTCAAGTAGAGGAAAACAATATACGTCATGTATATAGTGATGAAAAAGATATACAAAAATTATTAGTGTATCTCAAACAAAAAAGAAGTGAGAATCGATTTTATATCATTGTCTTATTAAATATTTCAAAAAAACTGACACAGCAAATTTTAAATAGTGTTTATTTAATGAAAAACGTGAAATACATACAATGTTGTAAAGAAAAAGAAATGCTTTCTGATTCCGTAGATTTTATTTTCTCTACTGAAGATAAAAATGTGTTTTATAAAGAAAATAAAAAACAGGAAAACATTTTATTTGAAGTTGAAAAAAAGGAATCTACTGAAAATTTATTTCGAAAACTTATGCTTTTACAGGAATTTGAAGAGGATAAAAAAGATATTTATGAAAGTTTTGGAGTTCTTTCTCTATACTCTTGTACATGTTTGAACCAATTAAATATTCTAGAAAGGTGGAAAGAATCACAAAGCGAGGATTCTTTGCGTGTTCCCATTGGAATTGATGAGTTTAATGAATATATTTGGCTAGATGCACATGAGAATGCACATGGACCACATGGCTTGTTTGCTGGTACTACAGGTAGTGGGAAAAGTGAATGTATTTTGACATATATACTTTCTTTATCTATCCAATTTTCATATGAAGATGTTTGCTTTGTTATTATTGACTATAAAGGAGGAATGATGGCAAATGCATTACAGGGGCTTCCCCATGTTTCATGTATAATGACAAATTTATGTGAAGATGAAAGAAGACGAATGCATCTTTCTTTACAAAGTGAAGTCAATCGTCGTCAACAGATATTTGCGAATGATTCCTTAGGAAGCATGGATATTTATAAATATCAAAAACTTGTTCATGAACAAAAAAGAAAAGAACCTATTCCTCATATGTTCATAGTTATAGATGAGTTTGCACAATTAAAGCAACAATATCCAGACTTTTTAGATTTTTTAAAGCAGATTGCTAGAATTGGAAGAAGTTTAGGCATTCATCTTTTATTAGCTACACAAAAGCCATTTGGTGTAGTTGATGAAGAAATTTGGAGCAATTCTCATTTTCATTTATGTTTAAAAGTACAGGATCGACAAGATAGTATGGATATGTTGAAAAATGATGATGCAGTATATTTGAAAAATCCAGGAGAATTTTATCTTCAAGTTGGAAATAATGAAGTCTATGTGAAAGGAAAAAGTGCATGGACACAGCAGCCATATATAGATGAAAAAACAAAAAATGATAAAGAAGATAAAGTACTTCGAATCTTTAATCAGCAAAAAGAACTTTTAAAAGAAGTGAAGCCTAAAACCTATAGGGAACATACAGAATTGCAAATGATTGTTTTCTATCTGAAAAAAATTGCGAAAGGAAAATGTGCTAAACAATTGTTTTTTCCAAATTTAAAACCAGATTTAGAAAGAATAAAGAGTTCTTTACAAAATTGCTGGAATATGGGGATGGTAGATGATATTTCGAAACAAAGCCAATATCCATGGATACTTGATATTTCTCAATTCCATCATCTTTTACTCATCGACAGCAAAGAAAAGGCAAGTTTTCTTAATGTCTTCTTACAGGAAAATGAAAATTTATATCAGGATAACCCTGTTTATGTTTATATATTAGCGGTTCATCCAGGTTCAAAAGAGTCTTTATTACAGTATCCAAGCGTGCAGGAGGCAATTTCTGTTGAAGAATCTGAAAAAATAAAACATTTTCTTTCATATTTAAAAAATAGAATACGTAAACGAAAAAAGAATGAAGAAGAAAAGAATGATATTGTTATTGTATTGCAGGAATTTGAATATTTTAAAGAAACATTTCCTGAACTTATGGAAGATATTCTCTTTCTTTTAAGAGAGGGAGAAAAAACGAATATTCATTTCTTTGTTTTTGGAAGTGATTTACAGATGATTCCTTATCTGCTTTTTCCTTATTTTGATTTACGTATCATAGGAGAATTGCGTGAAGAAAGTAGTTATATAACATTGCTGGGAAACGAAAATTTAGAAAGGCCATTACATCAAAAGGGAAGTTATGTATGTGATGATGGCAGACAAGTAAAAATCGTACAGCTTCATAAAGAGATAAGAGTATCTTATAAGAAACATAAAAAGCCATGGGCCTTGCCTAGTATCTCGAAAGTTATCCCTTTTCCAAAGACGAGGAAAGGATATCTTTTTATCGGAATAGACAAGCAAAGTATGGAGGAATATCAGGTTAGTTTTGAAAAAGAGAAATTTATTGTTTTCTTGACAAATACTACTTTTCTAAATGGATTTGTAAAAGGAATAAAAAGACAGCTTCAAGATCATTGTGCTGCATATATAGAAAATAAAAAGGAAACGAAATCTTCTTTCTGTATATGGGATAAAGAGAATGTATCTCTATTACTAGATAATGAAGAAGGTGCAATTTCTTTGCTGGAACAAAATGATGTAAATCATGTGTTTTTTCTTGATATGTCTTGTTATCAGCAAATGAAAGAACTTGATGTTTTTATGGATCGTATGGAAGAAGGTTTAATGGTATGGGTGGGAAGAGGGTTGGCAGATGCATCTTATATGTTAGGGATGCAAGGTATTGCTTATGAAGAAAAACGAAGAAATGCCGTCATTTTAAATAGAAAGCATATATTGTTACAGATTGCACAGGAGATAGATATATGAAGAAAAGAATTCTTATAGAAGTTTTTATTCCTATTTTATCCTTACGCTTTCTTGTGGAAGTCTCACTTTCTTTAAAAATAGAAGAAATGAAAGAAATGATATATAGAAATTTAGAATATATTACTCAAAAAGATATTCCTATAAAGATGTTTATGTACGTATATAACGAAAGAAGTAAACAGATTATGCATCCTGAGCAGTATTTATATGAAAGTGATATTGCTTATGGTGATTGTCTGTTGCTTATATAAAAGAAAGGAGGAGAGTCTTATGGGAATTCAAATTCAAGTGGATCCATCGCGTTTGGAAAGCAGTGCGACAAGAATTGAACAGCAGGCACTTGCATATCAGAAGCATTACAATCAGCTTTTTCAGCAGGTTGATGCGATGTCAAGTGGATGGAGTGGAAAGGATAATCAGGCCTTTACACAGCAAATTAAAGGATTTGAGAAAGATTTTCGAGCAATGCATTTGCTTATGAAAGAGTATGCAAACTTCTTGAAAATCAGCGCCAAAGCATATCGCGATATGCAAAATGATAGAGTGGCACAGGCAAGGCGATTAGCAAACTAAGGAGGAATCACATGGAAATTCAAATTACGCTTGAACAATTACAACAAACAGCACAAGGTATTCGTATGCAGAACAAACAACTTTCCGGCTGTTTGAAAGAAATATCAGCGGTTATGATGCAATTGTCCAGTTACTGGCAAAGCCCATCTTCTGAAACATTAAAAAACAGGTTTCAGGCAATGCTTCCAGTTTTTGACAATTATGAAGTTATTGTTGAATCATACGCTAAATTTTTAGATCAGACAGCAGCAGCTTATCAGCAGATGGAACAACAGTTGAATAGCGGTGCAGATGCTTTCCGCTGAAATGTTGCATGTCATTAGACAATATGAGCAGGAATTAAATTTGATTGAAAAAAACCTGAGAAGCAGCTATTCCTATATATTTTCAGTGGTATTAAAAGAAGAACTCCCATATATGAAACAGCACTTACATAACATGCTGCAAATGATACAAAAACAAAGAACTATTTGTAATCAGCTAAAACAAAAATAAATATAAAGATTTAAAAACAACTGATTAAAACGGATACTGGAAAATTAACATATGCACTTCAAAAAGCGCAAAATATCTCATTTACAAAGCTATATGCTTTAACAAATCGTATTAAAATAAACTCTTATAAAGACAGTAAAAAGCAAATACAGGCACAGGAATTGTATTCTAATTTCATCCAGTTACAAAAAGCCCATCAATCTTTGTGTACATATTTAAGAAGAAGTATACAAGATACAGAAGAACTGGAAACTGCATTGTTGAAAAAAACAAGGGAAATAAACAGCTTGTCATCAATAGCACTTTTTCCTTTAAAAGGCAGTGCTGTAAAAGGAATACTTAAAAGTCCAATAAAAACAGAAATGATGAAAACTACCCATCGGTTTCATCATAGTTTATCCCCATCAAAAAATCTGTTTTCCTATTTAAAAAATGGTGTTTGTGCCGGTATATTTGCAGGATTTACTGCTTATAAAGCTTCACTTACTACATCGAAAAAGTATTTAAATGCTGGAACTTCCTTATCGTTAGGAAGTGCAGATCTTTCTATGGATGCGAAAGTAGTGCCAATGTTAAATGGAAAATTCGACCCCCATCTTGAATTGCGAGCAGAGGTACAGGCAGCTTTAGCAGAAGTGAAGGCGTTTGGAAGTATAGGAAATACATTCATACATGCAGATGCAGAAGGTAAGGTTGGAGTTGGAGTCGCAACAGGTGAAGCAAAAGCGGTGATTAATAAAGAAGAAATTTCTCTAAAAGCCGAAGGAAGTGTTGCGGCGCTTAGAGGTGAAGTAAAAGGTTCCTTTACGATTTTTGGAATTACGATTGAGGCAACTGGCAGCGGAGAAGTTGGTGCACTTGGCGGAGGCGTGGAATTTTCCAGTAAAAGCGGGGAGTTTACCATTGGAGGAAAAGCAAGTCTAGTGGCCGGTTTAGGATTTAAAATTAAGGTAAAATATAACTGATAAGCTAAGGAGTTTAACTAAGATGAAAAAAGAAACTTTAAAAAATTTATTACCATTAGGAAGTGTAGTTTCTTTAAAACAAGGAACAAAAAAAGTACTTATTGTAGGAAGAATACAAGAACATATTTCAAGTGGGAAATTGTATGATTACAGTGCAGTCTATTATCCTGAAGGTATGTTGGATCCACATGAATTGTTTTTATTTCAACAGGAGGATATTGATAAATTGTATCATGTTGGATTGCAGGATAATGATGAATTTGTTTTCCGTACTTTTTTAGAAGAAAAATTAAAAGAAAAGAACTTACTTGAATAAAACTATTTCTAATCCTTTGTTATCATTTTATAAATAACAAAGGATTTTTTTTGATGGTAATTCTTTTAAAAACATTAAAAATAAGATATGATTATACGGTCAAGGAGTGGATAAGATGGAATTTGAAAAAGTAATTGTCCATGTGTTAGATTGTGAGCATAACAATTGTATTACTTCTGTTTCCTGCATGGAAAATATGTCTGTGGAAACAGAAAAAATGTTATTGTCTAAAGCGGAGAAAGTTTTTCAAAATGCAGGCAGAAAGAAAGCGATATTTAAAGAAGAAAGCACGATGAAAAAAAGGCTGGCAGAGCTAAAAGAAGAAAAACTTTCATTTGAAGAATGCAGTGAACAAATTGCCAATATAATTTTTGAAAAGAAAATGCAGTATGCCTTGTATCAGTCAAGTGATTTGGTTATTGCGATCTTGAAAAAAGAAGGAAGACGATACTTTCTAGTATTAGATAATTCTTATATGGAAGGTATAACGCACAATTTACAAGTAAATGAAAATGGTTCTGTTAATGAAATTGTTCCCTGCTTTGGATTGTTAAGTGCAAATCTTGTAAAACAAGATCGTGCATTTTTAGTTGAGCTTTCTGATTTCAGTATTCATTGTGTTGAAAACAAAGTAGAAATTGAAGGAGAAAAAGTAAACTTCATGGCAGATATTATTTTACAAAGCAATGCCAATCCTTCTTATAAAGAAACTTTTAAATGCTTGTCAAAAGTAAGTGAAGCAGTGAGTGAAAAATATGATTTGGATGAAGTAGAAATTGTACCTAAAATGAAAAGTATGCTGGTAGATAGTGCTTCTATGCAGCAGTCTTTAAGTGTTGATGATGTTGCGCAGGTTTTATTTTCTTCTCCTTTAGCACAGGCAGATTTTAAAGAAGAAATAAAAAAACAGGGAATTCCAGAAAAAATAGAAATGGAGTATGTAAAGCCTGCAAAAGCAGAAAAAGTTCAAAAAATAAAAACAGATAAAGGAATTGAAATTATAATTCCAGTAGATTATATGAATTCTAAAGAATATGTAGAGTTTTGTAATCATCCAGATGGAACTATATCCATACAATTAAAAAATATAACATATATTACAAGCAAGTAAACAAAATAAAAAAGTTTCATATACTGTTAAAGAACACAAGGCATATAAGTTGTGTTTTCGCATGATTATGTCATAATAAGTTAAACTATGCGATAGGCATATAGGAGGTTAACGTATGAAACATACAATTGAATTGATTGGAAATACTCCTCTATATCAAATTGAGGATACAAATATTTATGTAAAATTAGAAAAATTTAACGTAGGTGGAAGTGTAAAGGATCGTGCAGTATTAGGAATGCTGCAAGATGCTATAAAAAAAGGAGTTCTTACTTCAGAAAGTGTATTAATCGAGGCAACAAGTGGAAATACGGGGATTGCCTTAGCTATGCTTGGTGCTGTATATAAAATTCCGGTCGTAATTATAATGCCGGAAACTATGAGTGTGGAAAGAAGACAGCTGGTTCGTGCATATGGTGCTAAACTTGTATTAACGCCTGGAAGTAAAGGTATGCAGGGGGCTATGGATAAAATGCAGGAAATGCTGAATGAAAATTCAAACTATGTATCTTTACAACAATTTTCTAATCCATCAAATCCTGCTATTCATTATGAAACAACAGGAAAAGAAATTATGGAACAATTGCCAGATGTAGATATTTTTGTAGCATGTGTTGGAAGCGGAGGAACATTCAGTGGTGTTTCAAAGCGTTTGAAAGAATATAATTCTTCTATTCGCTGTGTTGCTGGAGAACCAAGAACAAGTGCAGTTTTAAGTGGTCAAAAGGCAGGTCCTCACAAGATTCAGGGAATTGGAGCGAACTTTATTCCAGTAAATTTTGATAATACGTATTGTGATGATATCATGCTGGTAGATGAAGAAGAAGCCATTGCGGAAACAAAACGTTTCGCAAAAGAAACAGGAATTCTTGTCGGTATCAGCAGTGGTGCCAATATTGCGTTAGCTAGACGATTGGCACGCTATTATCCAAACAGCAAAATTGTAACCATTGCCCCAGATGGCGGAGAAAAATATTTATCGGTATTGGAGTTTGATTAATATGTTCAAATATCTAAAAGATTTAAATTACAATTTAAATCGGACGTTGGAAATGGATCCGGCAGCACATTCCAAAGCTGAAGTTCTTTTGTTGTATCCTCATATAAAAGCATTGATATTTCATCGGCTGGCACATTTCCTATATAAACATCATTTGTATTTTTTAGCACGTTTCGTTTCCAATATTGCTAGATTTTGGACAGGAATCGAAATTCATCCAGGCGCAAAAATTGGGAAAGGACTTTTGATTGATCATGGAATGGGAGTCGTTATTGGAGAAACAGCTGTAATCGGTAATGATTGTCAAATCTATCATGGCGTAACTTTAGGAGGAACGGGTCATGAACATGCGAAAAGACATCCAACTTTAGGAAATTATGTTATGGTCGGAGCAGGAGCAAAATGCTTAGGGAATATAACAATCGGAGATTATGCGAAAATCGGAGCCAATGCTGTAGTAATCAGTAATGTTCCAAGCAAAGCTACATTTATTGGTTTGGCGGCAAAAGATAAAAGAGAAAAACACCATTGTCATTTAATGGGAAGCATTGAGTAAAAGAGGAAGTTGTATATGAAAAAAGTTGTTGAAATTTGTGCAGGCAGTTATCAGGACTGTCTAGCTGCTCAGAAAATGGGGGCAAGTCGCGTAGAATTGAACAGTGCTTTAAGTGTTGGCGGTCTAACTCCTAGTGTAGCTGTTTTAAGACGCGTTAAAAAAGAGACACAATTACATGTAATCTGTATGGTTCGACCAAGAGGCGGTGGTTTTTGTTATGATGAACAAGATGTTTCCATCATGATGGATGAAGCAAAATTATTACTTGAAAATGGGGCAGATGGGATAGCTTTTGGTTTTTTGAAAGATGATGGAAGTATCGCAATCGAAGAAACAAAAGCTATGGTAGAACTTATCCATTCTTATAAAAAAGAAGCTGTTTTTCATCGTGCCTTTGATGTATGCAAAGATCCATTTATCGCCATCCAGACACTGATTGATTTGCATGTGGATCGTTTATTGACAAGTGGAATGAAAGATAAGGCAGTGCAGGGGAAAGAATTATTAAAACAGCTGCAGCTGCAGTTTAAAGATAAGATTGAAATTTTGGCTGGAAGTGGAATGAATGCACAAAATGCACTATCCTTTATGGAAGAAACAGGAATTTGTCAAATCCACTCTTCCTGCAAAGGATATAAAGAAGATCCAACAACTTCAAAAGGAGATGTAACTTATTCCTATCTGCCTTCACCACATCAAAATGATTATGATATAGTTGAAGAAGAAAAGGTTCATCAGCTCGTTTATAACGTAGAAAAAGGATAAAGGATATGTGTGTAAGCGATGAAGAATTTGAATTTATGTTGTTTTTTCACGAATTCTTGAAATATATGGAAAAAAAATAATGTATCTTCCTATAAAGAACTTCAAAGAATATATGGCAATGATTTGGAAGAAAAAATAAGAATATTGTATAAACAAGAAATTGTAGACTTTGATCAAATCAATGTATTTTTAAGAAAGACAGCAGGCTAATACTGCTGTTTTCTTTTCACATTTTAATTAAAAAATGCTATTATTAAAGACTGGAGGAGTGAAACATGAATCTGATTGTATGTATAGATGAAAGAAATGGTATGTTGTTTCATCAAAAAAGAGTAAGTCAAGATATCCTTCAAAGAAAAGATGTGTATGCATATATAAAAGAACAGCCTTTATATATAAAAAAGAAAAGCGAGGCTTTATATGAACATAAAAATATAGTTGTTATAGATGACTTTTATAAAATAGCACATATGGAAGGATATTGTATCGCAGAAGAAGAGCTAGAAGAAACACTTCTTCAGAAAATGAATCATATTATTGTTTATTGCTGGAATCGTCATTATCCAGCAGATACCTATTTTAAAATTCCACAAAACTTTCAATGTGAACAAGTAAAAGAATTTCGTGGATATTCTCATGAGAAGATTACAAGAAAAGTTTATAGGAGAAATCATGATGCATAATATTATAAAAAAACTGCTTTTGACAGTTGCCCTAATGTGTACAATACTATTAACTGGCTGTACACAAAACAATATAAATAAAGAAAATACGGTTTCACTGGAAACAATTCCACAATTTGAAGGCAAAGCCTATGTTGAATTGAATGGAAATATTCCTTCTTTTCCAGAAGAAGATAAAACGAAACAGTCCTTTGAGCATTATGAAAAACTAGATGTGCTTGGAAGAGCACGGGGAGCTTATGCCAACATTGGGAAAGAAACAATGCCTAAAGAAAAAAGAGGAAGCATATCAAGTGTGCACCCAACAGGATGGAACAATACCCAATACAATTTTGTTGATGGAAAATATTTATATAATCGCTGCCATTTGATTGGTTATCAGCTTACAGCTGAAAATGCGAATGAGAGAAATCTAATTACAGGAACGCGTTATATGAATGTAGAAGGAATGCTGCCTTTTGAAAACATGGTAGCAGATTACATTAAGGAGACAGGAAACCATGTGTTATATCGTGTAACACCTATATATGAAGGGGATAATCTTGTGGCAAATGGAGTGGAAATGGAAGCGGAATCTATAGAAGACAATGGAGAAGGAATTCAGTTTCATGTATTTGTTTATAACGTGCAGCCATTAGTAGATATTGATTATCGTGATGGATCCAGTCAAAAAACAAAAATACAAAGTGATACGAATATGGAAATACGAGGAAATTCTCGATCAAAAATATATCATTGTCCTGGACAGAATGCTTATAAGGACATGAAAGATTCAAAAAATCTGGTAATATTTAGTAGCGAAGAAGAAGCAAAAGCTGCCGGCTATCGAAAAGCCAAACAGTAAATATTATATAGGAAGGTGAAACAGATGCCAAAAGTTGGAATGCGCATGGTAAAATCGGCAATTGCGGTTTTTCTATGCTTTGTAGTATTTATCATAAGGGGAAATAATGGAATCCCATTTTATTCTGCGATTGCGGCAGTATTGTGTATGCAGCCGGAAGTGTCGGATTCTATGTCAAAGGGAAAAAGCAGGATCATATCAACACTGATTGGTGGATGTTTAGGTATGGTTATGTTATATTTTTTTCAAACTTATTTTACATACCAGCAGGATTTTTTGAGATATACGATTATCTCTATTATGATTATTCCATTGTTGTATATTCCTGTTGCGTTACATCAACCTTCAAGTTCTTATTTAAGCTGTGTTGTATTTTTAAGTATTACAGTATCCCATATTGGGGATCAAAGTGCTTTTATTTTTGGATGTAATCGTATTTTAGACACCTTAATAGGAATCTTTCTTGCGATTTTTGTAAATGCTTTTCATCTTCCTCATAAAAAGCATACAGAACTTTTGATCGAAATGCCATTTTCTATGCTTTTGGAAGCAAATGGGAAAATGAATACGTATACAAAAATACATATCAATCAGTTTTTGGAAAATGGAATGAATCTGTTACTTACTTCCAGTAAAACACCAGATGAGGCCTTATCTTCTCTTATGGGACTTCGTGGAAAGTTAGGAATGATTTTGATGGATGGTGTAGTGGGCTTTGACTTAAAAAATAAAGATGCCTATGCAATTCACACATTAGAAAAAGAGGTATGGAAATCTCTGTATTTATCATTACGTGCAGAAAACTATCTTCCTTTTGTATATGAGGTAAGAGATATGTTGTTATATGCACATTATGAACATTTTCAAAATGAAGTGATGAAACAAATGTATATGTCAAAGCGCAAAAAAGATGGAATCGTTTATAATGCACATCAAAATTTAATATCAGAAGAATTAGATGTTTCTATTGTTGCCATGGAACTGTATCTTTGTAAGGAAGAAATGCAGCAAGTACATAAAATCTTATCGCAGTACCAAAAACAAATTACATGGGTACAATATCCATATGATGAACAATATGTAGTTTTACGAATTTATCCAAGTGAAATTGCAGAAAAAGACATCGTTTCTATGCTATGTAAAAAAAGAAAACTTTCTGATGTGTATCGTATCTCTAATGATAAAACTACAAGCAAAGAAGCAATTCGAGAACTAAAACATGTTTTTTATAAAGGTAAATAGAAAATATCAGATTTATTTTTGCTTTTCTTTATCAGCTGGATCATATATCTTTTATAATACGAAAAAAGTTCTATAAGTGATTCACATTAACAATCTTATAGAACTTTTTTATGGGAATTATGCATTCTGGATAAGTGCTGCATATGTTTCATAGATTAGATTCCATGTTACAGCTCCGACAAGACCATCGCTTGGAATTCCAAATTCCTGCTGAAAAGCCTTTATGGAACGTTCTAGTCCAGAACCAAAACGACTATCAACTTGTACAGCAGGAATAGATGGATAGGCATCTGCTACGATATTTAAAAAATACTGCAGCTGCTGCACTTCAATTCCAACATCTCCGCGCCGTAAGACTTTACCTGTAAAAAGACCTGTAAAATATCCTTCCAGTCTTCCTAGACTGCCTAGTTCTGCGAGTTTTCTAACTGCAACATAGATTCTGGAAATTTGATTCCAGGTTGCTGGCCCTACAATGCCATCGGCAGCTAAATTAAATTGCTTTTGGAAAGTAATAACTGCACTTTCTGTTAAGGATCCAAAAATCGCATCAGGAGGATAAATCAGAGGAATGTTAGGGTAGTTGACCGCAATCCCATTTAATAATTCCTGAATAATAAATACATATTGTCCTTGAGCTCCTAAGCGGATAGGATAACCTGGATAAGATGGAGTAATGTCCTGTACATTATCAGTATCATGGAGCTGCATGCTTTCACCATAATAATACCGTATAATCTCAATGGCTGAATTTCCGCGATTTGCTAAATCAAGGGTCCCCCATTGTTTTAGTCCGGGGCATGAGGCAATCCTGCCATCGCAATATTCAGCATAAAACGGTTCTCGATAATATGGCTTTTGCAGGAATTGACCGATTACTTCATCTGCTACTTCTGAAATCGTATCATAAATGACTCTTCCTTTTACAAAAGCCTGATCATATGCAGTAGAATTTGTAATATCAAAGGGATATCCTCTTCCACGATACCACTCTGTATATACACGATTTAATACCAGAGACATTTGAGCCCATATATTTGCTTTTAAAGCTTCATAGGGCCAGGTAGGGAAAATTTCTGAAGATGCTACATTTTTTACATAATACAGGAAATCTACCGTTAAGTTTTCAGCCGGAGAATCCGGTCTTCCTAAATGTACAGTAATTGTATTGGGAATAATAATTTCTTCAAGCATTGTTATCCTCCACAAAAAGATGATGGTGAGGGAATATAATTTCATCTTTACTTCCTTTATCATCTTTTTTCATATCAACGCGTAAATAGGAATTTACTCCAGGAAAAATCTGTACATTTTTAAAACACGCACATGCATATCCTGTTTTTGAACATTCTATATGGAAAATTCCATAGGGGCATTGACCTTGTTGAAAAGATTTCTCTTTCTCAGGAGTTTGTAATTGTATTTTTTCCGTTTTTCCATCAACTCCTGTTTTGATATCAACGATAGGAACCATTTTTCTATCGTCCCTAATACAAATGTGTACATCAGAAATATTTCTATCTTTTTCAAAGCATTGGATTACTAAAGTTCCTTCAGCGATATAAACCACCTCCATTTTATCGTATGCAAAAGGAAACAAAAGATTGACGCAGCTTTTCATAATCCTGTTTCAAAGCAAAAAGGACTGTGTTGTAAAAGCAAGAAAGTTTTGAAATTATGACTGATACTGGACAAACAAAAACATATTTTTTAGAAATTATTAAGAATTCAATTTGTTGTCTATAAGATTTTTTATCTATAATGGTTATGTAAGGTGGGATATAAAATGTTAGCTTCTATCAATATAAGACAAAAGGATTACAAAAAAGATGCTTTCTAAACGGATGCTTATTTTATCCTTCACATTTATTTTGCTTGGATGCATACATATCATTGCAAATTTAATGAAGCAGAAAAATTTGATGGAATCTTGGATTGGAGGAGTTTCGTTGTTAATAGGAATATATTATTTGACAAATTCCTTTCGTAAAGAGTAGCTGATAGATTGCTTTCATTGTAAAATATAACAGAAATAAAAAAGGCAGGAGAAAATATGGAACATACAGTTTTAGTTGTAGAAGATGAAAAAGGAATTCGCGATGCAATTGCGATTTATTTAAAGAATCAGGGATATCAGGTTTGTTTAGCGTCAAATGGTAAAGAAGGTTTGGAGATGATTGCTGAAAATGAGATACATTTAGCTATTGTTGATATTATGATGCCAGTTATGGATGGCATTACCATGACATTAAAAGTGAGGGAAAAATATGATTTTCCTATTATCTTTTTAACCGCAAAATCAGAAGACATTGATAAGATTACAGGACTTAACATGGGGGCGGATGATTATGTAACAAAGCCGTTTGGCTCTATGGAACTTCTTGCACGTGTGCGTTCTCAACTAAGAAGATATGAACAAATTCTTTTACTAAAACAAGGTCTTAAAAGTGTAGAAGAAAGTGATGCACAGAGCTATGTTGTAGGGGGATTGGAATTAAATTATTATACAAAAGAAGTGAGTGTAGATAGAAAGCCGGTAAAACTTACACCAAAAGAATTTTCTATATTGGAAATGCTGATGAGTCATCCAGGGCGTGTGTATTCTGCTGCCCAGATTTATGAACATGTATGGCAGGAGAGTGCAATTAGTACAGAAACAATCATGGTCCATGTGCGAAAACTAAGAGAAAAAATTGAACAGGATCCTAAAAAACCCGCTTATTTAAAGGTAGTATGGGGTGTAGGATATAAAATAGAGAAAGTTTAGGTGAAATGCATGAAGAAAAAAACAATATTTGCAGGTGTATTTGCTGCCTTGCTTTTTGTCATGAGTTTTATGATCTGCAGTATTTATGATGAGGTTAAGCAAAATACAGCATACCTTGAAAGTAGTATAGATGATGATGTACGTTCTTTTATTATAAAAGAATCAAAGAAACTGGATAAATCTTATGAACCGTTAGTATTTGAAGAAGGATCATCAGAGTTAGGGAAAAAAGAAATCGAAGAATCGTTTACATCTCAAATAAATGGAGATTATCAAGGGTATCTGAGTTTATATAACGATGAGAATTTTGATTACTGGATAAAAAATACAAAAACAGGGACAATTTCCACAAATCAATCTTCTAAAAACATTCCTGATTTTAAAAAAGATAGTTTGCTTTTTATGCATATTGTATTTGATGAAGATGGTAATTATTCAGTTAAAGATAGAATCAATATGGCAGACTTTAACTTTTTAAATGATAGTTCCTACAGTTTAAATTCTTATGAGACTTTAGATGATGGTACAGAAATATATACAGAAGCCACTCTACAAAGTCCCAAAAATATCGAGGTATACTTTAGAGTACCTGAAAAACCGGTGTTAAATTCAGGCTATGTTGCATTACGATATTATAGTTATGAAGGTGCAGGTAACTTTGTATTCATATCTCTTATCGTTTCATCCATAATATTGGCACTCTTTCTGTTGTGTTATCCAATTCGCATTGTGAAGGAAGTACAGCCATTTAAATCGACTTCTCATATAAAAGGAGAAATTGCATTCTTTGTATTTACATTCGCAATATCTTTTGGTGCAGTATGTGTTGTGACAGTAACGGGTTATTCGATTAATGGCATGATGGAAATGTTTTTAGAGAAATATGGTTTTGGCTATAGACCAAATCTAGTGACAATCATAAATATGGTGGTATGGATATTGAATCTTATCGTTATTTCAATGGCATTATTCTATATCAAATATATATTCGCCTGTGGCTTTGTTCGCTATTTAAAAGAAGATACCCTTATAGGAATGCTGTTTATGAAGTTAAAGAATTCGGTTGATATGATATCAAATGTAGATATGAAAACACCGATGGATAAATGGTTTTTTAAGATTACTTTTGTGAATTTTATTGCGATTATAGTTTGCGCTGTTTTATGGGGAGCAGCTTTTATTCCTGCTTTAATTTACAGTATAGCGATTTTTATTTGGATGAAGAAGAAATATGAAGCGATTCAGGTGGATTATTTAAATTTACAGGGAGCCGCACATTCCCTTGCAAATGGTAATTTTGATGTAGATAATGATCTTGATGTAGGAATCTTTAATTCTTTAAATGATGAATTCAAAAATATTCGCAGCGGTTTTGAAAAAGCAGTAAAAGAAGAAACAAAATCACAAAATATGAAAACAGAGCTGATTACAAATGTATCCCATGATTTAAAGACGCCTTTAACTGGAATACGTAATTATGTAGAATTATTACAACAGGAAAATTTAGATGAACCGACAAAAAAAGAATATGTTGGCATGCTGCAGCAGTATACGAATCGCTTAAGTACGTTGATTGAAGATTTATTTGAAGTAAGTAAAGTTAACAGTGGAAACATCCATTTAGATATCATGGAGTTGGATATGAATGCATTACTGGAACAGGCGCAGGCAGAATGCAGTGAGTGTTTAGATGAAAAACAGCTTACAATCCTTAAAAATTCGAGTGCACCCATTATGGTAGAACTGGATGGAGGAAAAACATTTAGAATCTTTGAAAATCTATTTACCAATATTGCGAAATATGCAATGCCATCTACACGTGTATACGTTGATATTGTAGAAAAGGAAGAAAAAGTCGAAATTCAATTTAAAAATGTATCAGAAGAACAATTAAATTTTAATACAGAAGAAATTGTAGAGCGCTTTGTTAGAGGAGATAAATCTCGTCATACAAGTGGAAGTGGATTAGGATTGGCTATTGTAAAAAGCTTTACAGAAGCACAAAATGGAAACTTTAAAATTGAAACAGATGGGGATTTATTCAAGGCAATCGTAGTTCTTCCTAAACATGTAGAAAAAACAGAATAAATGAAAAAGAGAGCTCAAAGTTGAGTTCTTTTTCATTTTACAGTGTATCAATTGTTTATGAAGTACGTTATAATATTCGATATTAGTATACATATTATGGAGGAAATTAAATGAAATTTGGAATTTTGGGTTTTGGCAATATCGCAAGAAAATTTGTGAAAAGTATTACTTATAGTGATGGTGTTGTATATGCAATTGCTTCTAAAAGTATTCAGGATCATGATTCTTATATACAAAAACATCCTTCAGTAAAAATTTATCATGACTATGAAAAGCTATTGGAAGATCCAAATGTTGAGGCTGTTTATATTGCACTTCCACATTTTGATCATAAGGAATGGATTATAAAGGCACTTCAACATCATAAAGCTGTACTTGCAGAAAAACCTATCGCATTGAGCAGTAAAGACATAGAAGATATCATAGAAGCTGTAAAACAATATGATGGCTATTGCTTAGAAGCCTTGAAGACAAAACTTAATATTGGATATCAGTCACTAAAACAAGATATCAAATGCTTAGGAAAAGTGCATTCTATATATGCAAATTTTTGTTCTGACAATCAAGATATTGATAAGCATTCCTATTTGTTTGATAAAAAGCAAGGAGGAGCTCTTAATGATATAGGAACTTATGTATTAGGGTTTCTTCTTGATTTGGCAAATAGTCCTATTAAGAAAGTTGAATCAAACATCCAGATTGAAAATGGAATTGAAATGATTTTTTTTACGAAACTTACTTTTGAAAATGGAATTATCGCAACAGGTGAAGGGGCAATCAATAAGGAAAAAGAAAGATATGCGCTTATTAAAGGGGAAAAAGGGGAAATTTATATTCCAATGTATAACCGTATCTGTGAATATACAATTCGTTTAGAAAAGGAAACGATTGAAAGAAAGTATCCCTTTCATGGAGATGATATGACATTAGAAATTCAAACATTTATTGATGATGTAAAACAGCATTTGCATGAAAATGTGTATCACAGTTTACAAGATGCCAAATACATTCAAGAAGTAATTGAAATGATAAGAAAACATGCAGCATAAGAAGAATGATGTTTTTTCTTATGCATTTTTTTAGGATTATGTTATACTAAAATCCTAAATGAGGTGTTATATGAAAACATATGTGAATTTACTGGAAGGAAAAATATTACCTGCTTTGAGTGCATTGGCTCTGCCTATTATGGCAACCAGTTTCATTCAGATGGCATATAATCTTACAGATATGATATGGATTGGACGTATTGGGGCAAATGCGGTTGCTTCTGTAGGGGCTGCCGGTATGTTTATGTGGTTGTCAAATGGTTTGGCTACATTAGCAAAAATGGGTGGACAAATTAAAGTAGGGCAATCTTTGGGGGCACAAAAACATAAGGATGCTTCCATGTATGCACAAAGTGCGATTCAAATGGGAATCACTTTCGCAATTCTTTTTTCTTTTTTATCGATTGTCTTTTCTCATCAAATGATAGCTTTTTTTCATTTAAATAGCGCAAAAGTAATTGAGGATGCCCGTATTTATTTGATGATTACCTGCGGGCTTGTTATATTTTCTTTTATGAATCAGATTCTTACAGGAATCATGACGGCTATGGGAAATAGCCGTATTTCCTTTCAGGTTACTGCTATTGGTTTGGTGTTAAATATTGTTTTAGATCCTTTGTTTATTTTTGGATTTGGTTTTATTCCACCTATGGGTGTAAGCGGTGCTGCAATCGCAACAGTATTTGCACAGTTTATGGTATTTATATTGTTTCTTTTTTCTATTCGAAAAGATACACTTGTTTTTCATGAGGTACATGTATTCTCCAATTTTCATACGAAACAGGGAAAAGAAATCTTTATGATTGGACTTCCTACAGCTTTGCAAAGTATGCTGTTTTCCAGTATCTCTATGTTTATCGCAAGAATGATTGCCGGATGGGGAGATGGAGCTGTTGCGGTACAAAAAATTGGTTCGCAAATAGAATCTATTTCCTGGATGAGTGCAGAAGGATATGCAGCTGCTTTAAACAGTTTTGTGGCACAAAATTATGGTGCAGGGAAGTCTGAACGTATTAAACAAGGCTTTCATGTATCGGTAGGTGTTATGCTTGGCTGGGGTGTTTTTACAACGTGTCTGTTATTTTTCTTCCCGCAAGCTATTTTCCATATCTTTTTAAATGATGAACAGGTATTGCCATTAGGGGTGGATTATCTTCGTATACTTGCGATATCACAGGCATTTATGTGTCTGGAATATGCAGCGGCAGGTTGTTTTAATGGATTAGGAAAAACACTTCCTCCCTCTTTTGTAAGTGTTACATTAACCGCAATACGTATTCCATTGGCATATGTATTCAGCCAGTTTATTGGACTAAATGGAATCTGGTGGGCTATTACAGTGAGTTCGATTTTGAAAGGAATTGTTTTGTTTTTATGGTTTGTCATAAAGGCAAAAAATCCAGCATATTTAAAAAAACCAGTTGAGGCATAGCTGGTTTTTTATATTAAATGTATAAAGTTTATCAGTGTGTGAATACTAGTGATGTCAGGAGGAATTGATAATGAAAACTAGTAAACAAATGCTTGCGGCTGTTTTCCTTAGTTTAACATTTTTAGGTGGCTGCAGTATGAATGACAAAGGGACGACAGGAAATGATATGTCCAATTCAAATGTAGGAAAAGATATTCGTAATGCAGTAGAAGATAGTGGGCAAGCGGTACAGGATTCCATTGATAATGTGATGGATTTCTTCACACAGAAAAATATTAAATATGAAAATATGCAGACACTTGACAATATGGAGTTTGCGGCTCATGAAGGTCGTTCCTTTACCATCGATGGAAAAAATGCATATTTATATCGTGTAAAAGAAGACGATGAAAATATGAAAAAAATCATGGAACAAGCTAGAAATAATGGAAAAGTAAAAGTTAGTATTACAGGAAAAGAAATGGAATACAATGCAAGAGTAAATGGAAATTACTTATTCTTATATGATCCATCTGCGAAAATTGATGAAGCATTGAATGCTTTTGATGCTTATCGTTATGATGCTACCAATAACATGAGTGGAAACAACAATAACGATAATATGACAAATGATACGAATGGAAATACAGATTCTTCCATGAGTAATCAATAGTTTTGCCAGAGAGTATGTTTATCTCTGGCTTTTTCTATACAAAAATTAAAAAAAGATGTAAAATATTTATATTCTTACATAAATAATGTAAGAATACGTTTTATCATAGAGCTGTAAACAGAGAGGATGAGCTTTATGATGAGTGAAAGAAAATTGGCTACACAATTATTAAATGCAGTATGGAATGATGACCATAATCTGCTTGTAGAGGTTTTAAGGGAAGGAGCAGATCCCAATTGGATTTTTAATGGTTATCCTATTTTGCAGCATGCCATTTATATGCGAAATTTAGATACCGTTATGACATTGATCGAAGCAGGTGCTATAGGGCTGGAAGAAGCTCTTGGATTTGCTTTGGATCGCGGTATTGGAGAAATGGTTTTTCCATTGGCATATCTTGGAGTTGTTCCTAAAATGGAGGAGATTGATGGAAAATATGGATCCTATCCAAGTCGTTATTCTCCTTTAAAGACAAAAACTGTTTTAGCCTAGAAAGGAAAATTTATGGGAAAAAGTGCAAACTGTATTCGAATGCTTCTTTTGTTAAAGGCAAGAGGCTTTTTAACAAAAGAAGAACTTGCACAATTGTTAGAAACGAATATACGAAATATATCAGAATATAGGAAAGAACTGGAAGAAGCAGGATATCGTATTGAAAGTACGACAGGGAAATATGGCGGATATCGTTTGCTGCCTAATTCTCTTTTTCCAGTTGTTTCTTTGCGTAAAGATGAATTGCAGGCAGTAAAAGAAGCACAAAGTTACTTGAAAAGCCATGGTGATTTTCTTTTATATTCTGAATTTGAAAATGCCTGTGATAAGCTTTTGGCTTCCACTGCAATAAGTTCAAAGGAAAAAGGTTTTTATATGGAAACCAAAGGAGTTCATGTAAGCAAACATATAAAAGATATGATTCAGCGTATGGAAATGGCCAGAGATGATCATCGCGTGATTTCTATTCTTTATAAAAGTATGCATGCCAATAGCTTTTCATCTGTTCGTGTGCATCCATACGAATTGTTAAATGATAAGGGGAGTTATTATTGCCTGGGGTATTCTTTAAAAGCAAAAGATTTTCGTAAATTTAAGTTTAGTGAAGAACGTATGCAGGATTTAAGAATATTGGAAGCTTCTTTTCAAAGAGATCCTTCTTTTCATATAAAAGATCATATAGGACAAATGGGTCTTATGAAAAATGAATACTATAAGCTTGATTTGCATATTTATAAAGAAAGTGCCTTGCTTGTCAGTGAGAAACCTGCAGGTTATGATGTCGTTATGGAATGGATAGATGAAAATACTTTGCATTATCAGGCAATTATGGAAGGTAAAATCCCAACAATGCAGTTTTTACTGTCTTTAGGAAATCATGTACGAATTTTAAAACCAGCAGAATTAAAGAAAGAAATTTTAAAAATCGTACAAGATATGGCTGGAATGTATCAGAATGAAAATAGAAGTGTGCTATAATTGTCTTGTGAAAATAGAAAGTGTGGAGAAGAATATGTATCATATCAGTGATTTTAAAAAGCTGGAAAGATGTCCAAAACAATACTGGTTATCCAAACGAGTAGAGAAGGAATTTGTCCCCTATATTACATATAATGAAGATATTATTGCTTTATCCATAGAATTGTTAATGATACAAAATGTGTTTACAGGACAGCCTAATGATCCTAAAGAACTTGCGATAGAAGCTTTTAAAAATAAGAAAAATTTAGTCAATGCACGTTTTTCCTATGAAGACCTTCGTGTAAAAGTTCCTATTCTACTGCAGGAGGAAGAACGCGTACAAGTATATTTTCCTTTTGTAAACTGCTATCCAAAAGAAAGTGAAGCACAAATGATGGCGGATACGTTAAGCGTACTTGAAAAATGTGATATTAAAGTAGATGAAGTATATGCAATTCATTTAAATGCTGACTATATCCGTGAAGAGACTTTGGATGTAAGAAAATTACTAGTTGTGAATGATCATCTGTTTAATTCGAAGAATCATCCGCATGGATGCATTAAAGATTTGATTGCAGAATATACTAGAGATCTTTTACCATTGCTGGAAGCTTTGCGTAAACTTGATATACAGGAAAAGATTGAAACAAAAAGAACAGCTGTATGTACAAGAGGGGGAAAATGTGCATATTATGAACAATGTTTTCCAGAAACGTTGCCTTCTAATTCTATTATGCATTTGGTACAGTCTTCCCATAAGTTAGAAATGTTTGAGGAAGGAAGAACAAGATTACAAGATGCAGATGTTGATCGTATTGAGGGAACAAGGTTTCAATTTGCACAAATCATGGCTGATAGGAATAATGGGCTTTTCATTGATAAAGGAGCAATTCGTATATGGATGAAGGAACATATTCACTATCCTATTTCTTATTTGGATTTTGAATGGGAAACTCTTGCCTATCCTCCTTATAAAGGAATGAAACCCTTTGATGTCTTAACATTTCAATATTCTTTGCATATAGAAAAAGAAAATGGGGATTTAGAACAGCGAGGTTTTATTGGTGAAAAAGATTGTCGAGAAGATTTTATTCGTCATTTGATTAACGACCTTCCAAAAGAAGGAAGTATTTTGGTTTATAATATGGAGGGGGCAGAAAAACTTCGCTTGATACAGCTTGCAAAACAATTTCCTCAATATAAAGATGAACTTCAACAAATATGGGAACGTATGGTTGACTTGTCTTTGCCTTTTTCTAGTGGGAATATTTACGATCTTCGTATGGAAGGGATGTATTCATTAAAAAAACTGGTTCCTATTTTTTCTGATTATACATATGAAAGCTTAAGTGTATCCCATGGTATGGAAGCTGTACAATGCTGGAGAGAATATGAAACGTCTCAAAAAGAAAGAAAAGAAGAACTTTATCAGGCATTATATGAGTATTGTGCTATGGATACTTATGCCGAATACATCATTTATCATGCTTTAAAAGATTTGGTAAAGTAAAGAAGGGAAAATATGATGTTTTATACAGCAAAAGATACTTGGATGCCTTGTGAATGGCAAAAGGATACAACAAATTTACTTGTTGGATTTTGTAAAAGTGAAGATCTTATACACATGCAGAAACAAATGCATTTGTTTTCAAAGAACACGATTAAGGAAGTACTGGGACAATCAGATGATAAAAAAGTAAATAAAGTAGATACTTATTATGGATATGTGTTTGGTATTTTGTATCTATTTACAAAATACAAACAAGATACTCCTAAGATAAGTTTTTATATTGTCTTGCATACGCTTCTTATTGTATGTGATGATGAAACATGTTTACAGGAACTTCAAAAAGAAATCCTTCAGCTGGATCCTGGTGTATGCACTCTAGAGAAAACACTGCGTGCGGTTTTAGAATATGTACTTTTTCATGTTGAGAGGCAACTGGATGAGGTTGAAAATGAAATGACAGCTTTTGATGAGAAGATAAGTTCCTTTGATCGTGGAATAGCAACTGAATTTCGAGAATACAGGCGTCTTATGCTTCGTATGTCACATTTTATGGAACAGATTTTGGATGTTTGTGAAAATTTGCTGGAGGATGAAAATACATTTTTTCATACAGAACATCTGCATCAGTTAAAAATCGCAAAGGATAAAGCTGTACGAATAGAAGAAAGAGTACGCATGATGGAGGAATATATTGAACAGTTAAAAGAAGAATTCCAGTTTCAACAGGATTATAAATTAAATCAGACAATGTATGTTTTTACGGTTGTAACAGTTATCTTTTTGCCTTTGACATTAATTGTTGGATGGTATGGCATGAATTTTACCTCTATGCCGGAAGTAACATGGAAATATGGTTATCTTTTCGTTATTCTTTTATCTGTTAGTGTTGTAGGTTGTTTATTGTTGTACCTAAAAAGGAAAAAACTGTTATAAAGCTGTATAAAAAAATAAAACAAAAATGTTGACAAAGACTAACTTTTTGTATATACTATGTGTGAAGTTAGATAGTCCTAACAAAAGAAATGCATCTATGTATTTCCTTCTATTCTTTTACAACCATTATCATCTGACTTCCAGAGCCCTGTCAGGGTTCTTTTTTTATGAAAGTTTTTCTTTACATGAAAGAAAAGTATGGTACGATAATAGCACAAATAAAGGAGGACAAACGATGGCTTTTTTACCTACAACAAGAGAAGAAATGCTGGAACAGGGATTTGAACAAGTTGATTTTGTATATGTGAATGGAGATGCCTATGTGGATCATCCTTCTTTTGGATGTGCAATCATTACCAGAGTGCTGCAGGCATATGGATATAGCTGTGCGATACTGGCACAGCCAGACTGGCATAAGGATGAAGAATTTTTACAGTTTGGAGAGCCTAGATTGGGGTTTTTAGTATCTGCTGGAAATATTGATTCTATGGTAAATCATTATTCTGTTAATAAAAGAAGAAGAGATCACGATGCATATAGCGATGAAGGAATCATGGGGAAAAGACCAGATCGTCCTACAATTGTATATACACAAATCTTAAAAAGATTATTTCCAAATAAACCTGTCTTAATTGGAGGGATTGAAGCTAGTTTACGACGTCTTTCTCATTATGATTATTGGGATGATAAAGTAAGACGAAGTATTTTGATGGATTCCCAGGCTGATTTGTTAATGTATGGGATGGGAGAAAACACCATTGTGGAAGTGGCAGATGCCTTAAACAGTGGTTTAGAGGCAAAAGATTTATGTTATATTCGTGGAACTGTTTGGAAAACAAAAAGTTTAGAATATTTAAGTGATTATATTATGCTTCCTTCGTTTGAAGAAGTTAAAAATGATAAGTATACTTATGCGAAAAGTTTTCATATACAACATGAAAATATTGATGCTATTGCGGCAAAAACATTGATAGAACCATATGATGGATGGTATGTAGTTCAAAATCAGCCACCTTTGCCACTAACACAGGATGAAATGGATTTTACATACTCTTTACCATATGAGCGTACTTTCCATCCAAAATATAAATATATACCTGCGATAGAAGAAGTACAGTTTTCTATTGTATCAAATAGAGGATGTTTTGGTTCTTGTGCTTTTTGTGCTATTACACATCATCAGGGAAGAGTTATTTCATCAAGAAGTGTAGAAAGTGTTGTAGAAGAGGCAAAATCAATTACGAAACTGCCAAACTTTAAAGGGTACATTCATGATGTTGGAGGACCAAGTGCAAACTTTTCCAAAGAAGCCTGCAACAAGCAGCGTGAATTTGGTGCTTGTAAAAACAAAGAATGTTTACATCCAAAACCATGTAATAATTTAATCGTTGACCACAGTCACTATTTGGATATGCTTAGAGCTGTAAGAAGTCTTCCAAATATCAAAAAAGTATTTATCCGTTCAGGAATTCGATATGATTATTTAATGTATGATAAAAGTGATGAGTTTTTTGATGAACTTGTAAAATATCATATTAGTGGACAGCTAAAGGTTGCCCCAGAGCATATCAGTGCTGCTGTATTGGATAAAATGGGAAAACCTAGAAAAGAGCTGTATTTAAAATTTGTTGATAAATTTAAACAAAAAAATGAAGAATTTGGAATGAAACAGTTTATCGTTCCTTACTTGATGAGTTCTCATCCTGGAAGTGATTTAAATGCCGCAATCGAACTTGCGTGCTATTTGAAAAAAATTCATTATACGCCAAAACAGGTACAGGATTTTTACCCTACACCAGGTACACCGGCAACTTGTATGTATTACACAGGGCTAGATCCAAAAACAATGCGACCAGTATATGTTGCGAAAACATACGAAGAAAAAGCTATGCAAAGAGCTTTGATGCAGTTTACATATCCGAAAAATTACGATTTGGTATACCAAGCTTTGAAAAAAGCAGGACGTTTGGATTTGGTTGGAAACTCACCGAAATGTTTAATTCCTTATCGAAAAGGAAATGGATATTCTAAAAACAATTTCAATGGAAATAAAAGATCAGAGTACAAAAGAGGAAGAAAAGCATAATTATCTGCTTTCTTCCTCTTTTAATTCCCTTACCATTTCTTCTGTAAGATTCCAAATAGTTTCACTTAATATGCCATCTTCTTCTAAACCAAGAAGCTGTTCAAAAGAGATGATAGAATTTTTGGTGTTTGTTTTAAAAATACCATCATTTTTTACAGGCAGGATAGAAGGATAGTATGTTCTAAGAAAATTCAGTCTTTTTTGTATCGTTAAGATTTTTTCTTTAATTTTATTATTTTCATATATCGTCTGATCATATAATGGCATAAATGTATGTTTAGAATTTGTTGTGGGAGAAAGAGGTATCATTTCTACAGGGATATAAACATATTTGTTAGGTTGCAGATAAATTTTATCTATAAAAATAGTTTGATAATCTGGAAAAGATATTTGTGCCTGATAGTAGAATGTATGATTTTTTTCTTCTGGTGTATAAAGAGGTAATAAACTGCTTTTACCACAAGTATCGCTTACATCAAAATCTTCATATACAAGTATTTCTTTTTCTTTACGGAAAATACGTATACGAATATTTTCTAAATAGGATGGTTTTCCTTGCAGTAAGGTTATGAATTGAAGATAAGCGGTTGCGATTGTTGCCACCTCCCTATATTAAGTTATGAAAAAAATAAAAGAGGAACTGGTATAGTTGCCCATCTGTATAGAGATAATATAAAAAAAGTGCTATACTACTTGATAAAGAAGGAGTGAGGTTATATGCCAAATATCATTACTCATAAATTATTTGCGGAAGATGTGTATCATGCACTAAATGATACACAATTAAAGTGTATGATCAAACGTAATTTAGAACTATATTATATCGGTAGTCAAGGACCCGATTTTTTGTTTTTTTCACATTTGATGCCATGGGATGTATATAAAAGTCATGAGCTAAATCGTTTAGGCAGTCGTATGCATAATGAGCATATCAATGATTTTTATGAATGTGCTATGCACAGTATACAAAAGCAGACAAATAAAGAAATTCAGGAAAGAATGATCGTGTATTTGTTTGGACATCTATGTCATTGGGCCCTGGATAAAACAGCACACCCATATATATATTATTTTACTGGAAAAGGAAAGAAAAAAAACTCTTCATTCCATCATCGTCTAGAATCTATTATTGACGCAAGATTACTGGAGAAAAAAAGAGATTTAACAATAAAAGAATATCCTTACTATAAACTTTGCGAATATGATGTAAATATGCTGCAGGCAATTGCCCGTATTTATGTAGCGGTATCTCGAGAAGTCTATCATGTAGATTTGAAAGTTCATGATATAAGAGAAACGCTTGATACATGGTATGAGGTTCAAAAATTTCTATATGATCCTGGCTGTATAAAATATGCCTGTATCCATGGAGTGGAAAAGATTTTGCATAAGGAATGGCAGCTTTCTGGTAATATTGTAAGAAATAAAGAAATAGATCAGCTGGATCTTCTAAATGAAGAAAGAAAAGAGTGGAAACATCCCTGTGATGATAAAATCACAAGTACAGCATCGTTTTTGGATCTGTATGATGATGCGATTATTACGGCATCAAAGGTAATCAAAATGGCAAATTGGATCCTGCAGGGAAAAGCAGGAATTCATCATTTGCTGCATATTATTGATGATCAGACATATACAAGAGGTATGAAAGAAAATAAGGAAATGCGCTATTTTAATATCATTTTTGAGAAACAGCGGGAGGATACGAAATGAGGCTTTTTGATTTGCATGCAGATATAGGATATGACATTATTCAGAAAAAGAAACAAAAAATCACAAAAGATGTTATTAAGAATTATCATGTAGAAAAGTTTCATAAAGGAGAAATCGCTTTTATATGTATGGCAAGTTTTTTTGATGGTAAAGAAACATGGGATGAAATGAAAGATATGATTTCTTCTACCAGAAAAGAAATTGATGACTGTGATGCTGTAGACCTTGTATTAACTAGAGAAGATTTAGAAAAAGATACAGGAAATGTGAAAGCTATTATGAGTGTAGAGGGAATGTGTGGAATTCACGATGAACCTAGAGAAAAGATTCGCTGGATGTATGCGCAGGGAGTTCGTCTTGCCTCTTTGTGCTGGAATGATGAAAATGATTTGGCTACAGGAGTTAAGGGAAATTTAGAACATGGACTGCATCCATTAGGTAGAGAAGTTGTTGAAGAAATGATTTCTTTAAATATGATCATCGATGTATCTCATACAAATGAAAAAACATTTTGGGATATTATGTCTTATAAAGATGCACATGTTATTGCGACACACTCTAATATTCGTGATTTATGCAATCATCCACGAAATTTATGGAAACAACAAGCAGAAGCTATTTTGGATAGAGGTGGATTAATAGGGATGAATAGTGCACCTGCATTTATTAGTGAACATGTAGAAGAAAGGGATTGTGAACACCTTGTGAATCATGTGAAATGGATAAAAGATTTTAGAGGAAATGTGGATGGTATTGCCTGCGGCTTTGATTTTATGGATTTTTATGATGAATATCATGGCTATTGTAAAGGGCTAAAAGATTGTACACAGGCACAGAATTTTGTAAAGGAGTTAGAACTTCACAAATTTAAGAAAGAAGAAATACAAGCAATAGCTTATGAAAATGCAGTTGCTTATTTTAATAGATGTTTATAAATAAAAGGAAAATACAACTTTAATAAAAGTAGATAAATTTTAATATTTATAGAATAAGAAAACCCCTATCCTTTGCAGGCAGGGGATACATTATGGGAGATACACAGAGTTTTGTGTTATCTCCTATTTTGGTTTTAGTTTCATTTCAAAGCATAGCCTTTTTTATCTTTTGCAGTTTTTACTTCAATATGTTTTATGAATGATGCAGGAACACCACCTACTATAGTGTTTTTTGCTACATCCTTATTTACAACTGCACCAGTAGCAATTGCGAGAAGGTGTTGGATGTGCGCTTGGTTTTGATAAGCTAATTGATACTGGAGATAACAGTACTTTATGTTTTCGACCAATTACACCTGTCATACAATCTTCTATGCGCATTATTTGGAAAGAACATAACGTTTTATCGAAACCACAGGAGTTATTCTTCAAAGAACTTGAAAAAAACATAGGATAAAAAATAGAAAAAGAATCACAGGGAGTGATCCTTAAGACAAATGTTCTAATTTTTCTTTTAGTATATGATAAGCTTCTTTCACGTTGTTACAATTCAATACAGCTTTTTCCATGATACACATACCATCTTTTTTACGATTGATGATATAAGGAACTTCTTTTTCGTAGGTTACAGGAATATTGTTTTGCTGAAGGAGTGATAAGGCAGGTGTAGAGATGAGTGGCGTATATATTTCTTTTACCTGTCCATAGACCATTAACATTGCAGCAGCTTTCCCAATAACTTTATCTACAACAAAGGCATTTTCTAAAATACCTTCTTCCAGAAATTCCATGATGGGTTTGATTCCACTTGTTTTTGCTGTGTATACTTGCTCTTTTTTATAAATGATACAGCTGAGTTTTTCATCTTGTAATAGTTTGTATTTTCTATCCATAATTTCTTGTTCCTCTTATAGAAAAAAGCGATGGATTTTCATCGCCCTTACACTATCCAGTTTATCACATATTGATACGAATTGATAGACTGTTTAATATAAAATTTTTGCGTATAATATAGGTATAGAAACAAACAAGGAGGGATTTTATATGAAAGTCCAGATCTACGGAAAAAATATTACAGTAACACCAGCGATTGCTGAAAAAATTGAGAAGAAGTTAAATCATCTTGAAAAGTATTTTATGATTGATGAAAACGTTATTGCCAACGTGGTTGTTAGAGTTTATCCAAACAAACAGAAAATAGAGGTTACGATTCCAACCAAATATGCGGTTCTTCGTACAGAAGTTGTGCATGATGACTTGTATGCAGCTATTGACTTGGCAATTGATAAATTAGAAGATCAGATTCGTCGTCAAAAAACACGTTTAACTAGAAAACACAAAGAAAAATTAGCTTATGCATTTATAGAAGAAGCAGAAGTGTTAGATAATGGTGATGAGGAAGATGAATTAGTTAAAACAAAATCTATTGTTGCAGATACGATGGAACTTGATGAAGCAATTATGCGTATGGAAATGCTAAATCATAATTTCTTTATCTATCGTGATGATGAAACAAAAGAAATCGCTGTTGTTTATAAACGTCATGATGGCGGTTATGGCTTGATTGAAACAGAATAATTTAAATTTAGGAAGGCTTCTAAAGAAAGTCTTCCTGCTTTTTTTGAAAAAAATATAAAATTAGAGTTGAAATTCTATAGAATATTTGTTATTATTATTTGGCACTAAGAAATGTGTTATGTCCACGTAGCTCAGTTGGATAGAGCATGCGCCTTCTAAGCGCACGGTCAGGGGTTCGAATCCCTTCGTGGACGCCATCTAGTAATTAAGGCCTTTAAATAAAGGCTTTTTTTCATATCTATATTATTCATGCCACCTCATATGCCACCTTTTTATATTGCTATATCAAAAAGAATACATTAATATTGAGTTGGAAGGGGTGGTATTATGGCAGTTTATAAATCAGATAATAAATGGTACATTAAAGGAAAAATTAGAAAAGATGATGGAACTTATTACCACTATCATAAATTAGCTGCAGGATGTTCTTTAAAAAAAGAAGCAATCGAATATGAAAGAAAATTTAAAATCAGCTATCAAGATATCGTGGTTTCTGTAAAATTTTTATCTTTTAAGGAATTATCTGAAGAATATCTTAATTCTTTGACTTCGGTAAAAAGTGTTACAAAAAGAACATATACGGATTTACTAGATAAAATAAATGAAGTCATGGGAAATAAGAAAATCAATTTAATTAACAAAGATATGCTTCAAAGATATATACGTGATCTTGAAAGCAAGTATTCAAAAGAATATGTAGAAAAATTTTATTATATCTTACGAGCATCATTTAATTATGCGATTGATAACGACTACATAACCATTAATCCTATGAATAAAGTAAAACTTTCTGTAAATAAAGACGAAATACGAAAAGAAATGGATTTTTGGGAGCCGGAAGAATTCCAAAGATTTATTGATAATGTAGATGATCAAGAACTGCATTTGTTTTATACCTTCTTGTTCTATATGGGAACAAGAAGAGGTGAAACATTAGCGCTGCAATGGAAAGATATAGACTTTGAAAATAATAGTGTTTCCATTTATAAAACCGTTACATATAAAATCAAAGACAAGCCATGGGAAATTACTAGCCCTAAGACACAGAACAGTGTTCGTAACATTCCTATGTTTAAAATTGTTGAGGATGAATTAAGGTCTTGGAAGAAAGTTTGTGAGCAAAAATATGGTTTTAATGATAAATGTTATGTTTTTGGCTTTTCTCGTCCTTTAGCAGCAGAACGTCCAAGAAAGCAGATGGTAAAAATAGTTGATAGAATAAATGCCGATCTTCCTGTTGAACAACAGTTAAAGAAGATACGTATCCACGATTTTCGCCATTCTCATGCTTCCTGGTTAATCAACAATATGGGAAAATATAATTTTTCTGATTTTGACATTGCAAAAAGGTTAGGAGATACCGTTCAGATGCTACACAGTACGTATGCACATCAATTTAAAGACGCAGGAAAGAATATTATAAACTCTATGGAAGGAAGTGTGGATGAAGTTAAAATCCCTCTTAAAACGGTTAAAAATGATGATTACATCAGTGAATTAAAATCATTAAAGGAATTACTAGATATTGGTGTGATTACTGAAGAAGAATTTTCTTTGAAGAAAAAGCAGTTATTAGGGATATAGCAGTCTAAAAAAGTTAAAATTTCACAAGCTTTTAATTTGTTTTAGTTAATTATTGATTAGTGAAAAATGATGGTTGTTAACGAAAAGTAATGTTTATTTAATGATGTTATATACTTACGTTTGTGAATAATTTTATATTTTGATTTACATAAAAACAAATGGAAGTTATAATATTAGTACTTACAGTATACTTTTATACACGCAACCATAGAATAAAGTGGTAGTTACAAGTATACTTTTTATTATTTTGTAGATAGATGGGAGAGATTATTATGTATGATGCAATTGATGTTGCTAGATATGTAATTAATTACAGTCAAGAAATAGGTTCTCCAGTTTCGAATTTAAAATTACAAAAAATATTATATTTTATACAAGGTATATATCTATCTACCTTAGATAAGCCTTGTTTTTCTGATGATATTGAAGCGTGGGGGTTTGGACCAGTTATATCAGATGTATATCATGAGTTTAAAGGTTTTGGATCTAATGATATTCCAACTATAACAGAATATTTTGAATATAATAAAGAAAATCCATGGGCTTCAAAATTTATTAAATATGACGATTCTTCTATTTCTAATGAAAATAAAAAGCTAATAAATGTCATAGTGAATATATTTAAAGATGTATCTGCTTCTTTTCTTGTTACAATAACTCATAAACAGGATAGTCCGTGGAGTCAAGTTTATAATCATTATACAAAACACATTATCATAGATAATGAAATTATAAAAAAATATTTTAAGGAAAATTATTGTAAATGAAAAAAGAGGTAAAAAAACATTATGATGAACTTAGTCAATTGAATGAATATATTTCAAAGACTTTGAAAAATTTATCATTAGACTTTAAGTTTGTTAACGATGAGTGTCCTAATAATGAGGAAAGTAAAATTAAGAGAAGCATGAAAGAGTTGATTGAAATTCTTTCAAAAGATATTAATAGTTTTGATGTAGATGTTTTTTTAAAAAAATTAGAAGATTATCTTACAGAATATAAAAGACTACTTTATTCCGAAGTCAGTGTTTATATATATGCCATTTCTTCTACAACTGAAAGCAAGAGATTAAATGTATTGGAAAATATGAATAATACATTCAATTATCAATTGAAGAAAGATGGGAAAATTGAATCTGCTTTAACTAAAGTAGTAATAAAATTATGGGATCATATAAATTTAGCTGTTAATCAATATAACGAGCTTAAAACGAATGATGAGAGTTTTCAAAAAAGAATACAACCATTCATTGACCAAATAAATGAAAATAAAAAAGAATTGCAAGATTCTAAAAAAGAACTATATTCCCAATTGATAGGAATTGTAAGTATATTTGTAGCAATTTCATTTGTAATGTTTGGTGGAATGTCATTGCTTAATAACTTGTTTGATTATAGTGAAATGAAAAGTATTCCTTTGTTAGAAATGATTTGTGGTGGATCATTAATTGGAATAGTCATGATTACAGTTATATATGCATTTATTGTCTTTGTGTTAAGGCTAACAGGGAAGTTTGAAAAAATTGATTATGAGGTAGATTCAAATAAGCTTGATACATTGGTAAAGCTTGAGGAAAAACTTGAAAAGAGAGATAGTTGTATGCTCTTTAAGTTAATAAAAATTGTAATTAATGGAAGAAACGAAATCAAACATCCATATAGACGAGTGGTGTCTATTGTCTGTGGTTTTTTAGCAATCGTTTGTGTGGCTACTGGAATATTATGGTTCTGTAACATTCGTGATATAGATGATGTAAAAAGAATAAACACACAATGCAAGGTTATAGAGCAGGACGATAAAAATGTAACCATGAAGTGTCCTTTGGATATGGATGAAATTAACAAAGAAAAATAACATTATATATCTAGAAAAAAATATAAGCTACCCTCGTTCGAGAGTAGCTTTTTTTAAAACAAAAACCTCCCTATTACTAGAGAGGTCTCTGCGCAGATAGGCTCCGTAGAGTTGCTACCGCTACCCATAAAAGTATATCATATAAATATTAACAAGGCACTAACTCATTTCTGAACTAGTGCCTTGCTTTTACAAGAATGAGGTAGGGTGACATTCCTACATCTCCTAACAATGGGCGACGGCTGCCTGTTCCGTCCTCAGCATTCCTGTTGTTGCTATCTTATGCACTAGAATCTTTATTAAAATAAAATGGAGTTTGTCATAAATGACAAACTCCTCAGCGGCGCAGAGGCCGAGATAAATTTCAGCGGCGTATAGCCGAGATTACACAACTATGATACTTTATTATATGAAGTTTGTCAAATTTTATTAACAAGTAAATTTTTCTATTATTTTTTTATCTATGATATTTAAAACATCATTAGACACTTTAACAATTCCAACTGGATCCATGTGATTTATAGGCTTTTTAATTCTGTATTTACTAACAGTCGTAATTGAATCGATCATTGCGTATGAAATTTTATCAAATTTTTTATAAAAATTAGAAATTTCTGTCAATAAAGATATATCATTCATAAACATGTTTGATATTTCATCTAGATTAAAATGAAGAATGCCATTTTCGTCTGGATTTTTTGTTGAATGTTTATTTATATATTCGAGAATCGCTTTGTTATCTAATGTAATTATCTCATTAGGTTCCCTTTTCTTTTCATCTAACTTTAATTTTATTGATTGAAGAGTTGTGTTAAGATCTACGGTTTTATTTAGTAATTCAGCGATAATTGACTGAATTAGTTCTTTTCCTAATGTTATATAATGCTTTTTTTGCTTTGAACTAAGTGGTAATACTGTTAAAGAGCCTTTTAATGGATTATCGTCTTTATTAAGTACAATAGCAAAGTGATTTCCACTTAATTCACTACCAATTGAAGTTCCAAAATTTACAAAAATTATTGTACCTCTTTTATATTTTTTAAACCTTGGTTTTAAATTTTTGTTTTCTTGTTCAAAACTTTTAGATTGAAAATCTTCCCAAACTTCTAAATGATTAAATTTAGGATTTTGGCAATCGTTAACAATAGATTTTAAACGCGCATTTGCGTGATTAAGCATTTGAATCTTTTTTTCTTTATTCATTACTTTACCTATCCCTTATTTTTTCTTCATCTCTACTGTTTTTGTAGTCCCCAATGCTGAGGCTTCGTAACTTAATACACCATCTTTATAAGAGAAATCTTTTGTTTCATCTTGAGAAGCTATTATTGCACTACTCATTTTTTCGGTGTCACCTTTAGAAGTCCAATTAAACTCATCTACTGATTTCGTTGGAGCTTCATACGTTCCGCTCCAGTATAACGATTTCGTCTTTTCTTCATCGTTTACCCAATTGATTTCAATAGTTCCATCAGATATAACGGCTTCTTGATAACTTCCGTCATTTGCTTCAGAAACCCATGTACCTGTTAAATCAGTGGGCTGTTCCTCTTTTTGAGCAGGTTCATTTGATTTGTTTTTGCTTGTGTCTGATGAACTGCTACAAGCAGCAAGTGTAAATACTAATGTAAAACAAGTTAAAAGTGATAAAATTTTCTTCATATTAAACCCTCCCATAAATTTTATCTATGTAAACATCCTTTGATGTGTTTACCAATCTAAATTTTTCCTAATACTTTTCCAATACATTTCGTAGTTTCATTTATATCAATATTAGAGCATTCTTTATTTAAGCTTATCAATTTATCATGTCCTAATTCTTTGATATATCCATTTCCTTCATGCATAAACACACCAATATCGCCAATGCTGATTGTATTCGTTTTCTGAACCGCTACTTTATCTCCATCATAAAATTTAGGCTCCATACTGTTTCCGGTAACTCCTATTACAAAGTCTGCGTTCTTATATCGTTCAGGTACTTCTATTACCTGCGTTGGTATATCATCAAATACGAATAGTCCTGTACCTGCTGATAAGCCGGTTAAATATTCAGTCTTTGCAAACATATAAGGAACAGATTCTTCTGCAATTTCTAAACTCTGTTCTTTTACTCTTTCAACCTCATTAGATAATACTGAATCTACTTGTTTTTTACCGTACACATCAAGTGTGCGGTATTTTTGTATATGTTGCCACTCACTTAAATTTAAATTGAATGATGGAATAATTTCAGAATCTTCTTTTTGACCTAAAAGATAATCTACTGATACACCAAATTTTTCAGAGATAAGAATTAAAAAATCAGATGCTGGTTCTCTAGCACCAGTTTCGTAGTTGTTATACGTTGTATATTTCAAATTTAAATACTCTGAAAACTCTTTTTTATTCATACCAGTGCCTTCGCGTATTTCTCTTAATTTTTCACTTATCATAAAGCACCTCCTTGTACTGTCATGGTATTACATATTTTACATATTGTCAATGCATTGTTACTCGTTTTGTATAATATTTTTCATAATGAGTATTGACAATTACTCATAATGAAAATATAATGTAGTTGTGAATTCACAAAACGAGTAAATTGGAGGTGATTTGAATTGAATTTTCCTAATATCGAAGCAGAAAGAGCGAGACTTGGATATTCAAAAGTAGAATTTGCAGAAAAATTAGGAGTAGAAACTAAAACTTATTATAACTGGATAAAAGGAGTTAATCCAATTCCAAGTGATAAGTTAATTCTTCTATCGAAAATTTGTAATGCTAGTATTGATTATTTATTGGGAATAAAAAAGCGTGCATTATAAACACACGCCGAAAAATGTAAGTAAAAAAGCAATTAATTTTAACAGGTAATCTGTAAAAATCAGGTTTTCGCAATACATAATTCCTTTTGCTATATGTGGGAAAATAAATAAGCAAAAGAAAATGTAATATACTTGCATTTTCACACTGATTCGCTCTTGAGGCGGTGAACGAGGAGAAGTGTCGAAAACTGTTCTTGAACCATCATTTTGTAACTCAGTATCAAAGTAATATTTATCAGCTAATTCAGAAATAAGCAGATAAACAATATGGATGATTTCTTGAATGTGTTCATTTAACCAGTTGTTAATAACAGCTATAAGCTCTTCTGCTATCTGCATTAGATCATCAATGATTTGAGAGTTATAGAAGATATCAGTATACATAAAAACACCTCCTTTCATATATGTAATATTTTACATACTAAGCAGGAGGAAATACAAGAAGAATTATTTAAGACGGAGTGAGGTGAGTAAGATGGAAAGAAAAACACAAAATCAATTAGATGACATTGCTATTAAAGTTATTAATTTACTTGCTGATAAGGATGTTTGTATTGAAGATATCGATTGTTTATTTGAAATAGTGAATTCAATAATTCGTTCAGAAACAAAAGTAAAAAGAATAGATGGTTAAATCTATCCTTTTAAAGTTTAGTTTTTAAAATATCTTCTAGTGTTCTAGACATTTTTTCTAAAGATTTATCAGTTCCTTTGACACTAGTGTGCATATCGGGAAACGGATTATCAGCATCACAATCTAGATAAAATTTTTCTGTATATGAGTGTGAAGAAGAATGATATTTGATTTCAAAATTAAATTTCCTAGTTTTTAGTCTATAAGGAATTAGAGTACAGATCATTTGTCCGTTTGGAGCTAAAGTTGCACCTTTAGATTTTAAAAATGGGTTTCCTTCGATACCTTGGTTTTCTTCTTTAGTGATATTCATATCTGTGTTTATGTAGTCTATTACACAAGAACTGCTGCCAAAGTTTTTAGTAATGATATAGAGTTTTCCATCTAAATAATGTGAATAAATAGATATTATTGGTCGAGTGGATTCCTCAATCATTAAGTTGTTCTGTTTAAGTGTTTTAAGAGATATCCAAATTGCTACTACGCTAGTAAGTAAAGAACATACTATTCCAAACAATTCAATCCAATCAGATTCTGTAAAGTTGTTAAACATTTAATTCACCACCTTTCTATAAAAATGATTTTATCACTTTTTAGAAAAAGGTTGTAATGAAAGGAGTTGATAAATATGCCTATCCAGTGGGTAAATGCAAAAGATATTATGGAAATTCATAATAAAACGAACACAACAAACCCTCTAACCTATACTAAGGCAATTGAAGTTAAGGAAAAATGTATTGAACTTTATGAAAAAGAATTTGGTCATGTGGAACGTTTTAATAAGAATTTGATACCGCTAGATTGGTATGAAACTTATTTTGGAACAGGACTTTTGTGTAAGAAAGGAAAGGAACATAAAAAAGGTACTTCCAAAGCAGCTACCAACTGAACGAAGTACCTAAACACTAGAACCCTTGTATAAGAATTCATTTTTATTATAAGTGGTTCTCAATTAATTTTCAAGAAAAGGAGATGACAAAGTGGATTTAAAAGTAATCGACTTTAAGGGTCGAAATGTAATTGAAAGCAGAATGGTCGCTGAAATGATTGAGATGCGACACACAGAACTACTAAGAAAAATTAAAGGATATGACGAAATTTTAACCGACGCAAAATTGCGTTCGTTGGATTTCTTTATTAAAAACACATACAAAGATGGCAAAGGAGAAGAAAGACTGTGTTATCTGTTAACAAAACAAGGCTGCGAAATGGTCGCAAACAAGTTAACAGGAGAAAAGGGGGTTATTTTTACTGCACAGTATGTAGAAGCATTTAACAAAATGGAACAGAAAGTATCTATTCCTCAAAATCCTATGCAGGCACTAGAGTTAATGTTTAAGGCACACAAACAGACAGATGCAAAAGTAGAAGAATTAGATAATGATCTTCAATCTTTTAAAAAGGATATCCCTCTTTTGCCAGTAGAATGCGACGATGTACAAAAAGCGGTAAGACAGTTAGGTACAAAGATATTAGGTGGTCATGGTTCTCCGGCTTATTGCGACGATTCTATTCGTCAAAAGGTGTATTCCGATATTGGCAAAGAGATAAAGCATAAATTTAATGTACGTTCTTATAAAGCTATCAGAAGAAGACATTTAGAACAGGTTAATAAGATAATTGAAAATTATACCTGCCCTATCGAATTACAGGAAGAAATCAGTGCTAAAAACGCAGAAATGGATGGTGGAAATTATGCTTGATAAGTTTATCTCTGTAGTGATTATTCCCGTTGGATTAATACTTTCTACGGTATATTTTGTTGGCTGTTATAGACGCGGAGAGAATCCATTTTTTGAAGAAATTGAATGTGAAGATTAGCAAAAATAATCATAAAAACATACAATCACATAAAATTCACATAATTTTTTATTGAAAATTCAACACGATAATCAACACGCTATCAACATGATTTAAAGCCTTTATTTATCGTGTATAAACACATTTTATACTTATCATTCAACACGATAGATAACACGCATCCAACACAGTGCCAACATGCTTCCAACAACAGTATAAGAATGAAAAGAATGATAAGAATGAAAAGAAATATATAAAAGAGGGTAAAAAGATGAGAAAAATTTTATTGAAAAATATGAAGTTAAGAAACTTCAAGGGAATCCCTTCCCTAGACATTGCTTTTAATTTGACTGACACGAACATCTACGGAAGAAACGCAACAGGGAAAACAACTATCGTTGATGCGTTCATGTGGTTGTTCTTCAACAAAGATTCAAAAGGCAGTGCTGATTTTGACATCAAGACAAAAACAGCAGAAGGAAACTATCTTCACAATTTGGAACACACAGTTGAAGCTATTATTGAGGTAGATGGAACTGAAACAAAGTTCATGAAGCTGTACAAAGAAAAATACACCAAACAACGAGGAAGTACAACAGCAACATTCACAGGGCATACAACAGATTACTTTGTTGATGATGTTCCTAAGAAAAAGAAAGAGTATGAGGAAATCGTAAATCAGTTATTTGATAGCAAGTTTTTCCAAATTATCACTGATCCATTGTATTTTAATGAAAAAATGAAATGGCAGGATAGAAGAAAGTTGTTAATTGATATCTGCGGAGATGTATCTGATGAGTTAGTTATTTCTTCGAATGATGAATTAGAACCTTTGATTGGAGTATTGGGAACAAAATCTATTGATGATTACAGACTGCAGCTAAAAAGTCAAATGAAACCAATCAACGAAGAATTGAAAGCTATTCCCATTAAAATCAATGAAGCTAACCTCGCAATTCCAAAAGAGGTTGGAGAGGTTGACGAAGAAAAGCTTTCTTTCATCAACAATCGAATTCAGGAACTTGAAAGCAAGAAAGCATCAGCATTAAGTGGTGGAGCTATTGCTGAAAAGGAAACTGAACTGATTAAACTGCAAAACAAGAAACTGCTGTTTGAAAATGAAGTTCCTAACAGCAAGAAACTGAAAGATGAACTGTATGTACTGGATAATCAGAAAACAGCGTTAGAAAGAGAAATCCAGCGTACTGTTGGTGATATTGCTTTCAAGGAATCACAGCAGAAATCTAATGAAGAACAACGTGCAGATTTAAGACAGCGTTACATCGAGTTACATAGTATGGAGTATGACGAATCACAGAATATTTGCCCTGAATGTGGACAGTTACTTCCACAGGAAAAAATCAGTCATTTCATGGAAAGCTTTAATATTGGAAAATCCAATAAGTTAGAAAGCATCAATGCAAAAGGCATTGAACTAAAACAAGAATATGAAAAACGTGCTGATGAAATAACAATTCTTTCAAATGATGTTGAATTGAAGAAAAAAGAGTTGAATACTCTTCAAATAGCTATCAACGACAAGCAGAAAGAAATTGATGATATTCAGAATGTTTTCAAAGCAGAACAACGACAAAAAACGAACAAAGTAGATAAGCAGATAGTTGTTATCGAACAAGAGATTGCTGCATTAAAAAATGATGCTCAGGCAGTTATTGATGGCATTGATGAAGATATTCAGGCATGGAAACAGCAGAGAGCAGAAATCGAATCTATTAAGGCAAAAATTAATCTTGCAGAGGTTCAAAAGAAACGTATTGAAGAACTGGAAGCAAGAGAAAAGCAACTTGCAGATGAATATAACAAAATGGATCAACTGCTTTATTTGACAGACTTATTCATCAAAACAAAAGTGAATATGCTAACTGAAAAAATTAATAAGCATTTTGAATTATGTAACTTCAAATTGTTTGAGGAACAGATTAACGGTGGTCTGAATGAAGTATGCGAAATCACTGTAGATGGTGTTTCATTCTCTGATTTGAATAATGCGATGAAGATTAATGCAGGATTAGATGTAATCAATACGGTTTGTAATTATGCAAATACATATGCACCAATTTTTATTGATAACTGCGAAGCGGTGAATCAGACACTTCAAACAAACTCACAGCAAATTAGACTGTATGTGACAGATTCAGATGAATATTTAAGAGTAGTGAATGAATAGAAAGCAGAGGAATGAACAATGGAAAAAGTTAAAAAAGTAAATTTTGAAGATGGTTTTGAATTGCCTGAAGGATTGGAAATGTTTAATCTAACATGTAATGTGAATGCCGAAAGTCGTGGTATAAGTGTTACATTTGGGTTTATGAAAGACGAAGTACAGCTTGAACTTATGAAGGCCTTTGGAAAAGAAAAAGAATATCAGCATTATTTAGAATCTGTATCAAAAATTATGGAGCCAGTTTTTGATGAATTGAATAAAATTACTACCAATTTTATTCAAAATGAACTGCTAAAAAGTCCTGTTTTAAATCGTGAAGAATTAGATGTTTTGATTTCTAAATTATTAGCTAGAGCTATTTTGGGAGGTAGAAGATAATGACACAAGTACAGACAAAAGATGCAAAGAATGAAATGAAAGTTTCAGTCCAGCAGTTAGAGCAACAAGGCTTGATTATGCCTAAGAATATCACTGATACAGTGTTTAATACCTTATCAGTTTATCAACAACAGGGAACTGTGGCTTTCCCTCAAAACTATAGTGTAGGAAACGCTTTGAAAGCTGCTTATCTAATCTATCAAAACGATAAGAAACTACAGGCTTGTACGAATGCATCCGTTGCGAATGCACTGTTGGATATGTGTATTGCAGGGCTAAATCCTAGTAAAAATCAGTGCTATTTTGTACCGATGGGAAACCAGTGTACATTGATGCCATCATATTTTGGTAAACAGACAATGGTTAAGAGAATCAAAGGTGTTAAAGATGTACGTTCTGATGTTATCTATAAAGATACAGAATATGAATTGCTACTTGATGAATACGGAAACGATGATATTAAAATCACGAAACCATGCCCGCTAGATAAGAGAATTAACGCAAATATCATTGGTGCATGGGCAAGGGTTATTCTTGATCCTGAAGTATGGGGAGTGGAAACATATACTTCTATCATGACACTTGAAGATATTACCAATGCATTCAATATGGGCAACGCAAAAGGGCAATCAAAAGCGCATAAATCATTTTTAAATGAAATGGCAAAGCGTTCTGCAATCAACCGCTGCATCAAGAATTTTATCAATACTAGAGATGATCAAGATATTTTGGTTGAAACGGTTAATCGTGTTACTTCAAATGAATATAAAGAACCTAATGTGTACGAAGATGTTCAGTATGAGGTACATGAAGAACAGGCTACACAGGTTATTGACATTCCTCACGAAGCACACACAGAGACACAGAATCAAGGCACAGAGCAACCAAAAATACAGACACAAGAAAATACACCAGTTGATAACAAACAGACTACAGAGTCCAAACAAATGGGGATGGAGTGGTAATGAAAATTAAACCAGTCGCATCTTCATCAAAAGGAAATGCCTATTTAGTTTCAGATGGTACGACCACAATTCTTCTTGAATGTGGTCTTCCACTTAAAGAATTAAAACATAAAACAAAATTTGTTGTTCCTGGTCAAATAGATGCTTGTTTTGTAAGTCATAGTCATAACGACCATGCTAAGTCATTAAAAGATATGTTGAATGCTGGTGTTGATTGCTATGCCTTGAAAGATACATTTGAATCAAAAGGGGTTACCGAACATCATAGAGCAAAAAACATTGAAATAAATAAGTTGTATACTGTTGGAACGTTCAATTTTATTACTTTAGAAATGAAACATGATGTTCAATGTGTTGGATTTCTCATACATTCAAAAGAAACAGGGGAAAGACTTTTATTTGCAACAGATACATATTTGATAAAGTATGCACCTAAAGATTTAGATTACATCATGATAGAAGCTAATTATGATGTGAGATTAGTTGAAGATGATGCGCTTAAAAACAGGTTGTTTAAATCGCATATGAGCATAGATACAACAGTTAATTATTTAAAATCTATTGATATATCAAGAGTAAAAACAATATATTTGTTGCATTTATCAAGTAGACATTCAAATGAAGTAGATTTCAAAAAACGTGTACAGGCTGCAACAGGGAAACCAGTTGTAGTTTGTGAAGAATAGAAGAAAGTAAGAGGTAAGAAAAAAATGTTAAAAGAATTAGCAGAAAAAATTGAACAGTTAGTAGAAGAAAAGGTTAAACCTGAAATCATTGAACATGAAGGTGTTGATTACGTTCAAACAGCAAGAGGTTTTGAAGCATTGAGAAAACCCTCAACAAAAGCGATTGAAGTTAATAGCTTAGAAGGTTTAGTTAAGATGATTAAAAATTATTTAAAGGATGCTGAATTAGATGGAATGTATGGGATACATAAACCATTTGTTGTGAATATTGATTTCAACAGAATCGAAGTCATGAGTGCTTTGTGTGAAGATAAATCAAGAAATTATCTTGCTGAAGCAAACCCAATGATTCCACGATTAAGCATCGGATCTGACATGTCAGTTGAAGAAATGATTATTCTTCTTTCAACTTCATTTATTCCAACTGAAAACACACAAAAATTCATTGAATCACTTTCTTCATTAAGGGTTGTTGAGGAAGTTGAGTTCAATGATGATGGTGTAGGTCAAACAGTAACAGCTAAAAAGGGTGCATCAATGAATCAGAAATATCAAATTCAGCCTATTGTAAAGTTGAAACCAATTAGAACATATGCAGAAATAGAACAGGTAGATTCTAAGTTCTTGTTCAGAGTTAATAAAAATGGAACTGTATGCCTACGTGAAGCAGATGGCGGTCAATGGAAGTATGAAACACAGAAAAGAATTGTTGCTTATCTTGAAGAAAATCTGAAAGAAGAAATTGAAGCAAATGATGTTATTGTAATTGGTTAGAGGTGTTGTTATGGATAATATTACACAATCGAAAAAGGTACCGAAAATAGGTATATTGTCTATTCAGAACGGACAAATCATTAAAAATATTGATTATGAACTAGATAAGATTATTAATAATATCAACGATATTAATACCGATGATAAACCACGTATTTTAAATATAAAAATAAAAATTACCCCAATTCAGGATAAGAGAAAACTAATCGTTGAATGTACACCTACATCAAAGTTGCGACCATTAAATAAAGTTGAAACAACATTGTTTAATATTCAAGAAACGGATAAGGAAACTGGTGAGGTAAAAACGAAGTTACAAGAAATTACAGATGTTGCCGTGGGACAGTTAAACCTTGATGGAGAGATACAGGAAGCTCCTGAACCAATTTTTATTGGACTTGGTGTGTAGGTGATTTGACATGATTTTATCAATTGATCCAGGGAATGAGTATAGTGCTTATTCCCTTCTAAATGAAGATTTGAAGCCTGTCAAGTTTGGAAAGGTTTTAAATTATGAACTATTAAAAATTTTAGAAGATTATCTTTTGTTGGATGGCATAGATCATTATGCTATAGAAATGATAGGACATTATGGAACAGGGATGCCAGCAGGAAAGACGGTGTTTGATACGTGTGTATGGATTGGTAGATTTACAGAACTTTATTACCATCATACAGGCAAAGAGCCGACATATATCATGAGAAAAGATGAGAAAATCAATCTTTGTGGGAATATGAAAGCGAAGGATGGAAACATCAGACAAGCACTTATTGACCGTTTTGGAGTAGTAGGAACAAAGAAAAATCCAGGATGGTTCTATGGTGTATCTAAAGATATTTGGGCGGCTATTGCAGTAGGTGTTACGTTTCACGATATATATTTAGCAGGACAAGGTTATGAAAAAGAAATTAATTAAGATTTCTAGGATACGTGAAGAACATGATATGCTGCATGGAATTAGAAATTCAATTGAACAAAGATTGAGTGTTAGTCATAGCTCTGCGTTTACTAAAGAAATTATGGATAAAGTGGATTTGATTATTGAAATCTCAACAGAAATGGGAATTGATATTGCTAAACACGGATTTGATGATGAAGTAAAAACAAATCTGTACATAGCGCAACAAAGCAGAAGGGAATGATTGGATGATTTATATTTTAATAGGTATTGTTATTTTTGAAGCTGTAGTAATAATCAATTTAAAAAATGAAGTGACGAGATGCAGGGAGGTTATATCTAAATATAAAGAATTGATGAAAAGATGGTGGAATGATTCTTCATCAAAAAAGGTTTCAAATCATGAATTGCACTAATTTGATTGGTCGTATGACAAGAAATCCTGAATTGAGATACACAAGCAATAATCAGCCAGTCGTATCCTTTACGTTGGCTGCTAACAGACCATTTAAAACAAATGATGGACAACAGAATGCAGACTTCATACCCTGTGTCATTTGGGGAACAAAGGCAGTAAATGTTGATAAATTTTGTTCTAAAGGTTCGCTTGTTGGTGTTACAGGAAGATTGCAAAGCAGGTCATATGAGAATGCACAAGGTCAGACAGTATTTGTTCTTGAATTGGTATGTGAAAGTATTCAGTTCCTAGACACAAAGAAAAATGATAACCACGTTTCTAATTCATTGCCACAACAACAATTTAACTATGATGATCAATCTGTTGTAAATCAGTCTAGTAATACATATCAACAGGATTATGGAAATACGCTTGATATAGCAAGCGATGATTTACCTTTTTAGTAATAGGAGATGAAGCAATATGTCAGTAACAAATGGATACATAAAAGTTCATAGAAAACTGGTCGACTGGGAGTGGTATGACAGTTATCCGGAGTTTAAATTATTCATGCATCTGTTACTAACTGTAAATCATTCTGATAGTTACTGGCATGGGGAGTGTATTGAGCGTGGAAGCAGAGTTACTTCGTTGTCAAGTCTATCTAATGAAACAGGATTATCAATACAACAATTAAGAACAGCAATTCGTAATTTAAAATCAACAAATGAAATAACAAGCATATCAAGGTCAAAAAACACTTTGTTTATCGTGTTAAATTATGACAAGTACCAAGGAGATAACACGATAGTCAACACGCTACCAACAAACGGAAAACAAACATTTGAAAATAAGCATGAAGAAACTACTAAAATTAACTATCAGCAAATTGTCGATATGTACAATGAAATTTGTGTATCGTTTTCAAAAGTCCAAAAGGTTTCTGAAGAAAGAAAAAAAGCAATAAAAGCAAGACTTAAAACATATTCGATAGAAGATATTAAGAAGGCTTTTATGATGGCAGAACAAAGTGACTTTCTAAAAGGAAAAAACAGTAGAAATTGGTCAGCTACATTTGACTGGATGATGAAAGATACGAACTTGGCCAAGATACTAGAAGGAAATTACATCAATAGGAACACTAACAAAGAACTTCCTGATTGGTACTTTAATCAAGACTTGGCACAACCAAATAATGTACATGTTGATGATGAAGAACTGAAAAAATTACAGAATATGTTAAATGATTAAGAAAAATGTGGTGCTTCGTCTTCATGGCATATCCGGCATCGTGGAAAGTGTCGAAAAATTACCGCATAACTAAAAAATGTCATGACTCATAGCATTTTCAATTCAATAAATTATGGAAGGATGGTGAATAGTTTCTCTTTTCTATATCTTTAAAAGAAGATGTGATATGGGGACGGAGCATCACTAGAAAGGAATATATGAAATTTGATGAAGAGTTAAAAAAGGAGAAAAATCCTGCTGTTATTAGAATTGGTAATTACTTGAAAAAAAGAGCTGAAACAGATTCTTCAGTTAAAAATAATTTGCAAAAGGAAAATAAATCCTTAAAAGAATGCTGGGATTATGTTTTGGGAGAGGTTGCTAAAACGATGTATCGTAATGGTAAGTTTGGATGTGTTGCTGGTGATGATGAAGATCTATATGCATTAGCTGTACATTACTACGATGAAGATGAAATCAAAATTGAACCACTTCCTTCCGATATGAAAGTTGAAGCAAGAATGGATGAAGAAAAGAAAGATGAAAAAGCTGTAGAAACCGAACCTAAAGAACTGCCTAAAAAAGAAAAGGTAAAAAGAATTAAGAAAAGCATAAAAGAACCAGCCGAGGGACAAATCAGTTTGTTTTGAGGTGGATTATGAAAGATACGAAATTATTGGAACAATTAGGGGA
>ERZ773118.362-NODE-362-length-54599-cov-28.6856_pt1 | contig 54599 bp, 44 predicted proteins | sample MGYA00580562_ERZ773118 | MGnify/ENA primary metagenome ERZ773118 (study PRJEB29015, sample SAMEA2737878) | human gut metagenome | biome: human gut; feature: human-associated habitat; material: faeces | place: China | collected 2012 ... | reverse complement strand
GTGTGGTGACACGTCTTCTGTACCAGGAGACCGTAAGCCCAACCGGCGGCATCAAGGCGCTGATTGACACTGACTTTTATAAGAAACAGCACCGTATCGCCCTGCGCAACTGCGGTGTCATCAATCCCGAAAACATCGAGGAATACATAGGTACAGGCGGATACCAGGCTCTGGGCAAGGTGCTCACGGAGATGACTCCGGACGATGTAATCCAGACTCTGCTGGATGCCGGACTGAGAGGCCGCGGCGGCGCCGGTTTCCCAACCGGTCTTAAGTGGAAGCTCTGTAAGCAGAACGACGCTGACCAGAAATATGTATGCTGCAACGCCGACGAGGGTGACCCCGGCGCATTCATGGACCGTTCCGTGCTGGAAGGCGACCCCCATGCCATTCTGGAGGCAATGGCTATTGCCGGTTACGCAATCGGATCCAATCAGGGCTATATTTACGTCCGTGCCGAGTATCCCATCGCTGTGGAACGTCTGAAAATAGCCATTGAGCAGGCCCGTGAGATGGAACTCTTAGGCAAGAACATCTTCGGAACCGGATTTGATTTTGACATCGATCTGCGTCTGGGCGCCGGAGCATTTGTCTGCGGCGAGGAAACCGCCCTTATGACCTCCATTGAGGGCAAGCGCGGCGAGCCGAGGCCAAGGCCTCCATTCCCCGCACAGAAGGGTCTGTTCGGAAAGCCAAGTATCTTAAACAACGTAGAGACCTATGCAAATATACCTCAGATTATCCTGAACGGTCCTGAGTGGTTTGCTTCCATGGGTACTGAGAAGTCCAAAGGAACCAAGGTATTCGCACTGGGCGGCAAGATTAACAACACCGGTCTGGTGGAGGTTCCCATGGGTACCACCCTGCGCACCGTCATCGAAGAAATCGGCGGCGGCATTCCAAACGGAAAAAAATTCAAGGCAGCTCAGACCGGCGGACCTTCCGGCGGATGTATCCCTGCCAAGCATTTTGATATTCCCATTGATTACGATAACCTGATTTCCATTGGTTCCATGATGGGTTCCGGCGGTCTGATTGTCATGGACGAAGATGACTGTATGGTGGATATCGCCAAATTCTTCCTGGAATTCACCGTGGAGGAGTCCTGCGGCAAATGTACCGCATGCCGTATCGGCACCAAGCGTATGGTGGAAATCCTGACCAAGATTACAAAGGGCCAGGCCGTAATGGAAGACCTGGATAAGTTAGAGGAGCTCTGTCACTATGTAAAGGCCAACTCACTGTGCGGCCTGGGCCAGACAGCTCCCAACCCTGTACTCTCCACCCTTCATTTCTTCCGCGACGAGTACGAAGCACACATCAAGGAAAAACGCTGTCCGGCGGGTGTATGTAAGGCGCTTCTCTCCTTCAACATCGACCGTGACAAGTGCCGCGGATGTACGCTGTGTGCCCGCAACTGTCCTGCCGGAGCAATCGTGGGCTCTGTCAAGAATCCGCATGTCATTGACCAGAACAAGTGTATCAAGTGCGGCGCTTGTATGGAAAAATGTAAATTCGGCGCTATCTACAAGAAATAATGAGGGAGGGAATATACGATGGAGACAATTAATCTTAAAATCAACGGCATTGCAGTCGAAGCTCCCAAGGGTTCCACAATCCTGGAGGCAGCAAGACTGGCACATATCGAGATTCCTACTCTGTGTTTCTTAAAGGAAATCAATGAGATCGGTGCCTGCCGTATCTGTATAGTAGAATTAAAAAATGGAAAACTGGTAACTTCCTGTGTCTATCCCGCCGAGGAGGGCATGGAGGTATATACCAATACACCTAAGGTACTGGATTCCAGGAAGAAGACATTACAGCTCCTGTTATCCAACCACAACCGTTCCTGTCTGTCCTGTGTCCGCAGCGGACACTGCGAGCTTCAGGAGCTGGCCCACGAGCTGGGCGTGGACGACGAAGGATATTACGACGGCGAGATTACCCCGTCCGAGATTGATACCTCTGCCGCCCACATGATCCGTGACAACAGCAAATGTATCCTCTGCCGCCGCTGTGTGGCAGTCTGTGAAAATGTACAGGGCATCGGCGTCATCGGAGCCAACAACCGTGGTTTCTCTACCTCCATTGGCTCTGCCTTTGAGATGGGTCTGGGAGAAACCTCCTGTGTATCCTGCGGACAATGTATCGCGGTATGTCCAACCGGAGCATTGACCGAGAAGGATTATACAGCAGACGTATTCGCTGCCATTGCGGACCCGAAGAAGCATGTAATCGTTCAGACAGCTCCCGCTGTACGCGCGGGACTGGGCGAGGAATTCGGTCTGCCTATCGGCACAGATGTGGAAGGCAAGATGGCCGCGGCTCTGCGCCGTCTGGGCTTTGACAAGGTATTTGATACCAATTTCTCCGCAGACCTCACCATCATGGAGGAAGCGCACGAATTCATTGACCGGGTACAGAACGGAGGCGTACTGCCTCTCATCACCTCCTGCTCACCCGGCTGGGTTAAATACTGCGAGCACTATTTCCCGGACATGACAGAGAACCTGTCGTCCTGTAAATCTCCTCAGCAGATGTTTGGCGCTATTGCCAAGTCCTACTATGCCGAGAAGGCTGGTATTGATCCAAAGGACATCGTAAGTGTCAGCGTAATGCCATGTACCGCCAAGAAGTTTGAGATTGGCCGTGAGGACGAGGATGCCAACGGAATGCCGGATGTGGACATCTCCATCACCACCAGGGAGCTGGCCCGCATGATCAAAAAGGCAGGTATCAAGTTCTTAGACCTGCCGGATGAGGAATTTGACGCACCATTGGGCCTTGGAACCGGAGCAGCCGTTATCTTCGGCGCTACGGGCGGCGTAATGGAAGCAGCACTGAGAACTGCCGTGGAAACCCTGACCGGCGAAGAGCTGCCCAAGCCGGACTTCACAGAAGTCCGCGGCACAAAGGGAATCAAGGAAGCAGCCTACAATGTGGCAGGCATGGAAGTAAAGATTGCGGTAGCCTCCGGCCTGGGCAATGCCAGAGAGCTGTTAAATAAGGTTAAATCCGGAGAAGCCAACTATCACTTCATCGAAATCATGGGATGCCCCGGCGGCTGTGTAAACGGCGGCGGACAGCCCCAGCAGCCCGGATACGTACGCAACACCACGGATATCCGCGGCCTGCGCGCAAAGGTGCTCTATGATATAGATACAGCCAACCCAATCCGTAAGTCCCATGAGAATCCTGCTATCAAGGAGCTCTACGCTACTTACCTGGGAGAGCCCGGAAGCGAAAAAGCCCACCACCTGCTCCACACCACCTATGTAAAGAGGAGCATTAACCAGCACTAATCGCTACACCATAATCAATGTGTATTCCGTAAAAACAGATATTCAACGGTTTTTGCAAGCAATGTACATATATGCAAAACAGCGGACCGCAGGCTTGCCCCTGCATCCGCTGTTTTGCTGCATTTCAGGAGGATACCATAACCGCACGTCAAAAACGGATTTGGGATTTGCTGGTAGAACACGATTGCCTGACATCCCAACAGATTGCCACTCTTCTTCACATCAGCGGCAGGGTAGAACAAAAATCAGAGGCAACTGCTTCAAAAAAGGCCAGGGCTACTTTTTGGATGCCGGACGGCGCGAAAAAAACGCCCGTATATCCGGAACCGAACGCCCGGAGGACGACATGGAATGGGTTGTATATGCTCTGTAGGCGCCACTTTGTCCATCTCTCCCCCAACACCCCCATAGAGCAGCAACTCTTTTCCGAAAAACTGTGCAGCAGTCTTCAAAAAACACCTCATAGGCCAGCCCGTGATATTAGTAAAAGGGATTCCCATGAGGTGTTTTTTATTCATTCTTTTCTATCTTTTTTATTCTTCTCTATCCGTCTTACTGTCCTTCTTACTCTCCTCCGCCTCCTCAGCGCCCCACACAACGCCTTCCATGTCAAATGCGGCTGTGGATATGTCAATGTCGCCGTCTGTTTCCGATTCCCGGCCATGTGTCTCTCCTGCATTCTCTTTCTCCGTATCCATGGCTGTCTTTCCCGGCGCGCCTTCCGCTACCGGCGTTTCCGGCATCCCCGGCACTCCCGGTTCTTCCGAGACTCCCCGCGCTTCCCTCCCGGGCTCCTGCCCGGCTCCGCCCGGTTCTTCCGTCTTCCAGCGGATGGATACGCGGAACAAATCATCCTCCACTTCCAGCTTCATGGTACCGCCCTGGACCTCCACAAAGCTTCTGGCAATGGCAAGCCCCAGTCCTGAACCCTCTGTGTTGCGTGATGTATCCCCGCGGACAAACCGTTCTGTCAGCTCCTCAGGAGATACCTCCAGTTCCCTGGCTGAAATGTTGCGCATGGTTATCAGTACATGGCCGTCATCTTCCCTGACCACCTGGATATAGGCCCGCGTGCCCGGCATTCCGTACTTTGTTATATTCACCAGCAGGTTTTCAAATACACGGTAGGTTTTCTGGCTGTCCAGATAAAGAAGGATTTTCTCCTCAGGCAGATTGTAACGGAACTCAATGCCGCTTGCCGCAATCTTATCTGACAGTTCAAACCGTACCTGCTTTAAAAGGCTCACGATATCCACGTCCTCCTGGTGAAGGCTGACCGTACCGCTGCTGGCCTTGCTGACCTCAAACAGGTCCTCTATAAGCACCTTCAGACGCATGGATTTCTGGTCCAGCACCCGGACATAGGACTTTCTCTCCTCCGCTGTCACATTCTCCTGCTTTAACAGATTTACGTAAGTGATGATAGCCGTAAGAGGTGTCTTTAAGTCATGGGATACATTGGTAATCAATTCCGACTTGGTCCTCTCGCTTTTCACCTCCTGGGCCACTGCTTTCTTAAAGCCCTCCTGAATCCGGCTCAGCTGTTCCTTAAACGGGTTGAAGATTCCCAGATCCTCCTGAATCTCCACATCCAGGTTTCCCTCTGCTATCTCATTGATACTCTTTAACAGCGTATTATATTTTTGCTGCATCTGCCCCCAATATTTCTGCAATAGGAAAAACAGAACCAGGGAGTAAATTACCAGTGCCCCGATTCCCCAGAACCAGAGACAGGAGATAATGGTCAGTATGACAAAATTAGCAATAATGGCCTTGCCTATAATCTTGGTGGAACGGCGCTCCCAGTCCGTCTCGTTAAAGACATTGAGGGCATTTAATGTCCAGCGCTTGATGAAGCGCAGGAAACGTCCCAGCCATGTGCGCTCTTTGAAATAGCGCCAGGGCCCCAGGGAAAAGATAGCCCTGTAACAGGTAATTCCCCAGTAAAACATTCCGTAGCTCACCATCCAGAACGCCAGATTAATGACCACTGCCATCACATCCGCGGACCAGGGAAGAAATTCCGCTCTCATAAGTTCGCTCTTTAAGCTGCCGTCCATGGTAGAAGCAATCAGAGCCATGGGTATGGTTCCCTCACCAATAATACCCAGCCAGGCCACTCCGATACAGCTCAGGGGTTCAAATGAAAGCCTGCACAGCGCGCTCTTTCCAATCTCAAACCGTTTCACAGCCGGCAAAGCCAGGGCCAGCACGGTCAAAAGCCCCAGTACAGATGCACCTATGGCAAAATAGCCGTTGCTGAAACGGTAATCCCGGATGGTAAGCTGCTGATCCGCGCTGTTATACCTGGCATCCGTATAGCCGAACATCTGGGACGGACTGCACCGAAACACCACGGTCATGTCCTTGGGTCCCTGGAATTCCACGCCGCTGTAGCGGTAGTTCTCGTCCAGTCTTACCTCCAGGGGATCGTAGAATTCAAACCTGGTCAATGACTCCTTGATGCGCGTAATATCGTCATCCCTGTTTCCCTTTATGTCCAGAACCTTCAGTATGCCGTTTGAATTAAAGTTTATGGTGAACTGAATCTGGTCATCCTTCAGGGGTTCCTGGAAAAATGTCTTTGGATCCGTCACATTGCTGCGTCCATAGGTTCCATCCTGCTCACAGACCCCATAGGACAGGCTGGAATAATACTGCCTGTAGAGGCTTTCCCATTCGCTTCCCGCGCTGTCAATGGTCTGCTGCATGGACTGGTAATAATAAATGTCATAGGGATCCCCACTGTCGTAGACCATGATCTGTTCCCCATCTTCTCCATCCTCTGTCTGTACCGCAGCTTCGTCTTCCGGCTGCTGCTGGCGGATCTTTTCCTCCAGCCCCGGCAGGAATGTCTGGGCATAGGTCAGACGCCGTCCTGTATCCTCCTGCATTTTCTGATGCCAGATTTCATAACTGAAATTCATAACCTGGGTTGCCAGGTTTCCAAAATTACTGCTCTCCTCGACCTGGCGGACGGACCTCCTGTTGTGGTAGCTCTCCGCCTTTGTTTTCATATAGGGATATAACCCTATGGTTCCGGCTGATGCCAAAAGCAATGCCAGAATGATAATCAATATTCCCAGCCTATGGCTGTTTTTCAATTTTGTATCCAACTCCCCACACCACCTTTACATATTTGGGCTCCCTGGGATTCACTTCAATCTTTTCCCTCAGGTTACGTATGTGTACCATGACCGTATCCGTATTCACTGCCCTTTCGTTCCACACCCGTTCGTAGATTTCCTCTGCGGGAAATACACGCCCCGGGTTCTGTATCAATAAAAGAAGGATTTTGAACTCGATAGGAGTTACCTTGACCGATTTGTCATCCACGGTCACCTCTACCGTCTCCTCGTTGACCTCCAGGCCTCCCAGCCTGTGGACCTTTGGATTCTCTGTCTGCTTTGAATTCAGACGGTCCAGAAACCGGTGGTAACGCCGCAGCTGTGAATTGACCCTGGCCATAAGCTCCATTGGGGTAAAGGGCTTTGTGATGTAATCGTCCGCTCCCATATTCAGGCCCAGTATCTTATCCACTTCCTCTGACTTGGCTGACAGGAATATAACAGGAAAGTCATATTTTTCACGGAGTTTTGCAGTCATGGTAATACCGTCCATACGCGGCATCATCACATCCACAATGGCCAGATCAATCTCTCTTTCCTCCAGCACCCTGAGGCCTTCCACTCCGTCTGCTGCCTGGAATACTGCGTATCCCTGGCTTTTTAAGAATATTTCCACGCCTTCCCGTATCTCTTTGTCATCCTCTACCAGTAAAATCCGGTCCCCATTCATGTTCATTTCCTCCTTACGCTCTTTATACTAACAACTAAAACAAAATTTAACCTTCATAAAAAACAAAAGAATATCTAAAGTCTTATTGTAACATTCCTAAACACATTGTTCAACGGGTGACTGCCGCCTAATCCGGCTGGCACTGCCTCAGCTGTTCCTGGGCCTCCCCCAAAATGGTGTTCAATACGGTACTGGTAAAGGCTTCGCTCAGCATGGACAGGAAAATCCCCTTCAGCCGGCCCGTAACTTCAATCGGAATACCTGCCTGCAATTCCTCCGGCGTCAGCGGCTCCATCCGATATTCCGGAAGCTGGTCAATGAGATCATCCAGACAAAGGGAAGTGCTGCGGACCATGTCATCACACCCCCCATAACACATCCCCAACTCCCCCACGCCCTCGGATGCCTATGCCAAGGCATAGTACAGGCTCACCGGGAAAAAATTCATATTTTCCCGGCTGTCCCGCAGCAGCGGCAGGAACACCCTATAAGCAAACCGGGATATCCCATCTGTAAAGTCCGGATTCACACCGATATCCTTCTCCCGATACACCGTTAAAGGGCACGGCAAAGGCCGCAGGACTTCCTGCGGCCAGGACGGACACGGCCGTGGTCAGGACGCCTGCGGCGGCAATGGATATTATATTTCGCTTCATGATTCATTCCCCCTGTAATGACTGAAAAACTAAAACCATTTGCTTATGATTTAATTTTACCAGAATATCATCAGGAAGATGTTTCTGTTTTCTTACTTTATATGGTTGTTATCTGTTACCGCAGAGAGAATTCCTTCTCTCCCACCACAGGGTCCGCGGTTCCCTTCTTCTTATCTATCTCATATGTATTGATTCTGTGGAACACATCCGGCTTTTCCTCATATCCAACTGAAACCTGAATCATTTTACTGTTCTCATAATCCACCTTAAACTGCAAAGGTTCTTCTTCGTCCTGGTACATTTCCATCTCCACCAGCTTATTCTCCAGAAGACGGCAGGCTGCCTCCGCTGTCATGGACGGCTTCTCAATCCATACGCCTGTCTCTGTATCCAGACAATACCAGGTTCCGTTAATCCGGTTCCAGCCTTTTAAGGGTTCCTCATTTTCTTCGTATACCCACTGCCCATTCTCCTCCTGTATCCACTCCCCTGCCCAAGCAGGAAATGTCAGGCCCAGTATGGATGCCATGGCTGTAATGGCAGCCAATCTGTATCTCATTTTCATATGATTCCGCCTCCTGTCCCAGAGCAAGTCTTAAAAATATCTTTAACCGGATATCAGTATACCACATGATTATTAACTTTACATAAACTGGTCCTGGATTCCTTAACCCGCTTCCTCGAAATTCCCCGTATACAGCTGATAGTATTTTCCCTTTCTGCCAATCAGCTCCTCATGGGATCCCCGTTCGATGATTCTGCCCTGTTCCATGACCATGATACAGTCTGAATTGCGGATGGTGGACAGTCTGTGGGCAATGACAAAGGTAGTTCTCCCGTTCATCAGGGCGTCCATGCCGGCCTGCACCAGGGAAACCGTCTGGGCATGGGAGGCAGTGACTTTCTGTTCCTGACCGTGGGGTGCCACAACCAGTCAGAGCTGGATCTTCTTCCCCCCGTCATACACAGACTGGCAGGCCGTTTTCCCGCCCTTCACCCTTCTGTGAAACTGATTCCGTTTAAGTCCATGGCCAATCTTCTGGAGGAGGAGCGCATACACGTCATGTTCGGCTTCCAGCAGGATGACCAGAAAAAGCCCATCGGCATATTCCACGAGCTGGCCCGGACACCGCTGGTCTGCGTGTGCAGTACCGGACATCCCTATGCCGGGCGCACCTGCCTGAATGTGGATGAGCTAAAGGGCCCCATGGTACTGGGCGAGCCCCACAGGCTGCCTCCCTCTGTGCTCCAGTCCCAAATCCGCGTCTCCTCCTCCTGCCATCCTTCGGAGCTTTTCTTCGTGGATACCTATGAAAGCATATTGGCCCTGGTAAGGGCAGGCCTTGGATACAGCCTTCTTCCCTTCTACCGCCTCTTGCATTCGGCCTGTACCACAAAGGGGTAAAGGGAAATACCATGCTAAAAGAATTCATCCGGCTATTGGATGAGGAGATAGCTGCCGGTGAATTCCGGACATGATATCACAGCTGTTAAACATGAACACCTTGCCAAATCCTCAAATGTACAAAATTCCTCCCCATGCCAGGCAATGCCTGACGCCCTCCATTTTCCCGTTTCTCCACCCGAAGGACAAAGGGGAAGATATCCCGCCTGGTACAGAGCCTGAAATCCTCCTGGGGAAAAATTTCCTGGGTTTGGGGACGGAAGAAATGCTCCCCGCCGTCCGTCCTGAGGGAGCGGATTTCCTCGTCAATAAGACAGGTCCTGCCCTCAAGAAGACATTTGATATACCGTGCGCAGATTACATCCTCCCTTGCAGTCCTTTCTCCTCCGTTTCCCATGGCTACCAATGATACTGTCTCAGGCTGCCTTCCGCTGATATAATCGGCAACTGCCCTGGCATTCACCAGGCTTCCGGTCAGTATCTCCTCTGCGTGCACGGCATTTACGATTCCCTGTGTTCCCGCGCTTGTGGTATGTACGATTTTTTTCCCTGATAAATCCACATCCCGGGTCTGGGACGGGGAATTACCATAGTCAAATCCCTCACACCTGCGTCCTCCTCTCTCTCCTATAAGAAGATATTCCGGATGGGCCTGCTTCAGACGCCTGGCCTCCTCCACGCTCCCGGCCGGGAATACGGCGGACGCTCCCCGCGCGTACAGATAGCACTCCAGTGAAAAAGCCCGAAATACATCAATGATAACAGTTAACCCCTCTGCCTTCTTTGCGCCTTCAATCAATTCCAATATCCTGATTTCCATGCTGTCTCCTCCTGGCTGCTGGTGATGCCCTATTTTTTTCCATTATACAGCATCCTTGTACAAATGCAAAGAAATATAGTTATGGCAATACAGACATAAAAGCGCCAGAAATACCGCTCCTAAGAATACGGCTGTATACCGGATAGTACTCCCCATATTCAAAACCTGGTCCTGTGGGACCTTGGCGGCCACGGTCCAGCCATACGGTTCCAGACGTTCATACACCACATAGTTTCCGTCCTTAAGCAGGCTGCCCGTCCCCTGGTTCATGGAAGGGATGAGGGACGCCATGCTGTCCGCTGCTTTCCCGGTCCCGGCTGAATCCACGCTGTAAATGCATGCCCCGTTATCGTCCATGATATAAAAGGAGCCGCTTAATCCCATATCTAAATCAGAAAACGCAGACGACAGCCTGCCTATATCTATATCCACATAAAAGAAGCCCAGACAATCTTCTATGGTCATAAAGGACGTAATATCCTGATAACTGCGCCGGAAGGTAATGACCTGATTACCGGAATCCTGAAAATAGTCATCCAAATGGGGGGACAGGACCGAAAAATTCCCTTCCTCATCCTCTTTGCCGATCCGATACCGGAACGTGTCCTCATCCAATATCTTCTGTGCGTTCCTGGTGGCGTAATAAATCCGCCCTTTCTGGTCCATAAAGCAGACGGTGCGCAGCCGGCTGTCCCAGTCCAGCATATCGCTCAGAAGAAGTGTAATTTCCATCTTTCTTTCCTCCTGGCTAAGGCCGGGGGATTTTAAAATCTGGTACAGGAACATCCCGTCATCCGTGGAAACGTCATAGATATATTTTGTCAGGCCGCTGTATTCCTCCGCTGTATTCCTCCGCCATCTCTTCTGCATGTTTGCCCCCATAGCTCACCATGCGCCCCATGTCGTCCAGCACAACCCGTTCCATATTGTCCTTTAAATGGCCCAACAGCGCTGTGCCGGCAGCCGCAAGAGGCACAACGCCCAGCAGCACAAAGGATATGGTCATCCGGATTAATAAACTCTTTCTTCTCTCCATCATGGCTCCTCCCATTGTTCCAACATTTCTTCTGCAAGGGATGATATTGATTTTCCGCCCCACAACGTCTCAACCAGCATCTGGTCATAAAAGGCAATAAAACCGTCAGTAGGCTGGGCTTCCTTAAGCAGAAGCTCTGTATGCACAGGTTTTCCCTCATAAGCGGCCTCCATGATTCTCCGGTCCGGCGTGTCCGTCATGTTCACCCGGCGGACTGTCACAGAGTTCCCGTTCATGATTTCCAAGATATTCTCATACACGCCTTCGGAATAGTAAAACTGAAGGAAACGGACAGACGCATCCATCTTTTTTTCATTTCCGGCAGTCACCGACGAGATACCCCATTCCACACTTCTGTCGTCCATTGCATAGACAGTTCCGTCCCTTCCGGGAAGAAAGAAGAAGCCCAGGCGAATCTGGGGATTCAGGTTCTCTATCTGCGGCAGCATCCACGGTCCCGCATACACCATGACCGCCTTCCTGGCAGATATGGCCCGGACTGTCTCACGGTCCGACACTGCCCTGTACCGGGAATTGATATACCCCCGGCTGGACAAGCCACGGAAATCTCCCAGCATCTCCACCGCCTTTTCTTTGGTCCAGGAAACCTGTCCGTCACCTGTCACAATGTAGTTGCAGAACAAATAATTCCCCCAGAATTTCATATGCAGGTTACCTGCGGCTCCCAGGGCAATGGCATCATATCCTGATGCCTTAAGGGTGGCGCATACCCGAAGAAATTCCTCATATGTATGAGGTACGGAAAGTCCCAGCCTTTCAAATATGTCCGCATTATAAATCATCCCCAGGGTGGTGCTGTACCCGGGAACTCCATAACATATGCCGCCGCAGGTACCGGGGTTTTCCACCAGCGAATACACCTTTTCCGGCATGGGTGCCAGAAGCCCCGCCCGTACAAGGGCATCTGTCTCCCTCAGCTCCACAATATCGTTAAACTCTCCCTGGGCAGCCAGCACCTTCAGGCGCTCCTCATACGTCTGGTTTTCTGCCTCCGGCATGAAATACAGCTCCACCTTGATGCCGTTATTGGATTCCATGAAAGCCTCTGCCATGGTCTCCATACCGTTCTTCCATTTAACGTCCCCTCCTGAACAAACCACCCGGATTTTCACATCCGCCTCCTGAGGGCTGCCGGGCGCAGGGGATGCCGCAGCTTTGCAGCCCGTCACCATAAACAGCAAAACAGCCGAAAGAAGGATGCTGGCTGACATCCTCCTTCCGGCTGGTCTGCTGTAGGTTTTCCCTGTTCCAAAGCTTTCTTCCCGCCACTTTTTATGTTTTCTATCCCTGGCTCTCCGGCCGTTATTTTCTTCTGTACTCATTTGAACCCTTTCCATAGTTCCCCTTACAAATTAACCTGGGCTGTGATACGGATAAACGCATCCATCTCTTTTGTCATCCACTTGTTCTTGTGATAAATGACCTGCTGATACATGGTCAACCTGAAATCAGCCACATCAAGGATGGTCAGCTCCCCGTTTTCCGCATATTCCCGGACCGCAAACAGGGGAAGATATGAGATGCCCCGGTTCTTCCTTATCATCCTGATGATGAATTCCGTATTGCTGATTTCCAAAAAGGGAGTCAGCGCCCTGCCCTGGGTTTCCAGAAAACAATCCAGCTCCCGTCTGTAATTTTCATTCTTTTCCGTCAGGAAGAACGGCTCGTCCATGATTTCCTCCAGGCTGATTACCCTGTTCCCCCCAAGGCCGCAGGAGGGAGAAGCCACGAACACAATGGGTTCCCGGACTTCCATGACCTTATTCCAATTATCATTATACCTTGGCCGGTCCAGAATGTATATCAAATCCAGCTGGTTCCTCTCCATCATATCAATCAGCTGGTTGGGCGTGGAGGCAGTAATCTTGACCGGAACCCTGGGATGGCGGCTACGAAAGGAATTCAGTATCCGGGGAAGCTTTGAAAAACACAGGGATTCCAGGGTTCCCACATGAATGGGACCGCACAGTTCCTCCTCGCTTTTGGCAAATTCCCTGGCACGGTTAATATCCCGGATGATTTGGGTTGCATGGTCCAGAAACTGTCTGCCGGCCGCTGTCAGGTAAACCTTTTTTCCCATGCGGTCAAAGAGCTTTACCCCCAGCTCATTTTCCAGAAGGCGTATCTGAACGGTCAGGGCTGACTGAGTATAGCCTAAAATCTCCGCTGCCCTGGAAAAGCTTTCGGTCTGGGTGATGGTCACAAAAGTCTGCAGCTGTCTTAATTCCATTTAGCCACCTTCCTATTTTCTATGAATTAAATTTATTATATCTATAAAATTCATGAATTTGATTTATTTATTCTTTATGATACAATGCCCTTACGCAGATGTCAATTCCCCGGATTCAAACACGGGAATGCGGACATGGATTGCAGACATGGACAGCCTCTGCACTATCAGCTGTAAAAAAGAAAAGGATGGAATACATATGGCATTTATCAGTATATTTGATGTATTAGGCCCCGAAATGATAGGGCCCTCCAGCTCCCATACGGCCGGCGCATGCTCCATTGCCCTGCTGGCCGGAAAAATGGCGGACAGCCCCATTACACATGTGGAATTTACCCTCTACCAGTCCTTTGCAAAGACCCATAAGGGCCATGGAACAGACCTGGCGCTCCTGGGAGGAATCATGGGCTTTTCCACAGACGACAGAAGGATACCCCTTGCATGTTCCGTGGCAGAAGAACGGGGACTCTCCTACCGTTTCATCACCGATGACACTGATTCGGACACCCACCCCAACACAGTGGATATCCGCATAACCTGCTTAAACGGGCGCACTTACTCGGTGCGGGGCGAATCCCTGGGAGGCGGGAAGGTACGGATCAGCCGCATTGACCATATAGACGTGGACTTTTCCGGCGAGTACAGCACACTCATCATCATACACCGCGACCGCCTGGGTGTCCTGGCCCATATCACCCGCTGTCTCAGCGAGGGATATGTAAACATTGCCTTTATGAAGCTGTTCCGGGAAACAAAAGGAGACAGGGCTTACAGCATCATTGAATTTGACGGAAGCCTGCCGGACCATATGGTATCACGGATTTACGAAAACCCGGATGTACAGGATGTTATGTTTATACCGGTGAAGGGAGAAAACGAAAATGGATTTTAAGAATGCAAAAGAGCTTCTGGACTTCTGCCAAAAGCTGAACTGTCCTATCTCAGATATCATGAAACAGAGGGAATGCACCTTGGCTGAGACCAGCCTGGAAGATATATATGCAAAGATGGACCATGCCCTTTCCATCATGCGTGAAGCAGCCTCTTCTCCTATCCAGGAACCAAAAAAATCCATAGGGGGGCTTATTGGCGGAGAAGCCAGGCTGGCAGATTTGCACCGGGCCAGAGGAGCCGCCATCTGCGGCAGCGTTCTCTCCAGGGCAATCACCTATTCCATGGCCGTCCTGGAGACAAATACATCCATGGGGCTCATTGTGGCGGCTCCCACGGCCGGATCCTCCGGCATTGTCCCCGGCCTGCTTCTGGCGCTCCAGGAAGAATACAGCATTCCTGACAGCAGGGTAATAGATGCTCTGTTTAATGCCGGCGCCATCGGTTACCTGGCCATGAGAAACGCCACCGTGGCAGGCGCGGTGGGCGGATGCCAGGCAGAGGCGGGGGTTGCCTCGGCCATGGCTGCCTCTGCTGCAGTGGAGCTCATGGGCGGAACTGCGGACCAGTGTCTCAATGCCGCCTCATCGGTTCTCATGAACCTGCTGGGCCTGGTGTGCGATCCAATCGGAGGTCTGGTGGAATGCCCGTGTCAGGGCCGGAATGCCGCAGGCGCCGCAGTTGCTCTGACCGCCGCAGAGCTGGCCCTGAGCGGGGTACGCCAGCTGATTCCCTTTGATGAAATGCTTATGGCCATGTACCGTGTGGGAAGGCAGCTGCCCCCTGACCTACGTGAAACAGCGCTGGGCGGATGCGCCGCCACACCCTCCGGAAAGGCACTGGGCTGCGGGGCCTGTCCCTGTCACTCCTCTCCCGGCCGCAGACTTGGAAATAACCGGCCATAAGGATGGATATTCCGGCAAATACCGTGCCCGCGCAGTAAAGCCTGAGTGCCCCCGCTCCCACCCCGGCGTCGTTTTCCTGTTTCCCTTCGCCCCAGTAGGTGCTCGCCGTGGGCTGCATGGCACTGGCTGTGCCCTCATAAAGATAGAGAATCAGATTTCAGCTATATGATAATGCTGTTTTTACTGTATCCTATTATATTTCCCTCAACAACTCCCCCAACCTGCGTATTCCCTCGTCAATCATCCTGCAGTCCGCGTTCGTGTAGTTCAGACGCATGGTATTGGTATTGGCCATATTGATGTAAAACGGGTCACCGGGAACAAATGCAACCTTTTTCTCCAGGGCTTTTGGAAACAGCGATAACGCGCTGACGCCTTCCGGCAGTGTCACCCATAGAAACATGCCGCCGCGGGGCCGGGTATACATGACTGTCTTCGGAAAATACCGGTCCATTGCCTCTGTCATGGCCTGCGCCTGCTCTTTATACAGCCGCCTGATTTGGGCGATATGGGCATCATAGTCATTGTGCATCAGATAGTCCCATATCAGATACTGGGAGAAAATATTTGTATGTAAATCGCTGGCTTCTTTTGCCACTGAAATATGTTTCAGCAGTTCTGTATCGGCGCAAATCATGAAACCGGTGCGCATGCCCGGAGTCACAGTCTTTGAAAATGTCCCCAGCAGAATACTGCCCGGCAGCCGGCCTGCCCCGATATAAGGAATACGTCCGCCCTCGTCGAAACGCAGTTCCCCATAAGGGTCGTCCTCCACTAAAACGATTTCACGCCCCGTCAGGACTTTCCGGATACACTCCCTGTTTTCAGCTGAGTAGCTGAGTCCTGTGGGATTCTGGAAATCCGGTATGGCGTATATGAATTTGACGTCATGATCCAGCGCATCCTTTAACCGGCCAATATCCATCCCTTCCTCTGTCAGCTCAACCGGATAAAAAACCGGCTGATATTGGGAAAATGCCTGTATGGCCCCAAGATAGCTGGGCTTCTCCACAATCACGCCGTCCCCTGTATTTAACAGAACCTTCGATATAAGGTCCAGGGCCTGCTGGGACCCTGTGGTAATCAGGATATTCTCAATGCCAAGGGCAAGGCCGAATTTGCGGTTGTAGCGGTCCGCTATATACTGACGGAGCTCCGGGAGCCCGGCCGTGATGGAATATTGAAACAGACTGCTCCCGTAATCCCTTACGATGCGCTCCATGGATACCAGAAGCTCCTCCTGGGGAAACGATATCGGGTTTGGCAGTCCTCCTGCAAACGAGATGATTTCCGGGTCAGCCGCGGTCTTTAAAATACTTCTGATAAATGACGGTGGTGTGGATTTAATCCGCTCAGATAATAAATGTTCCATACTGCTACTCCTTTGTCAAGCTTATAATGGTATCATTATAAACTTGCAAAATGACACGAACAACAGTAGAATTGTATGCAAGACAATTTTACAAATACTCATACAAACAAACCACAAAAAACATGCAGAGGAAACAGATTATGTCCATCAATTCATTTGACAATTATCCCATGAGCTGGAAACCGGATTTAAGCAGAGCATCAGGCCCCAAATATCTGGCGCTGGTAAGCCTGATGGAAGATGATATTAAGAACGGTACACTGAAAGCAGGAACAAAGCTGCCGCCCCAGCGGGAATTGGCGGATTACCTGAATGTAAACCTGAGCACCATATCCAGGGCCTTCAAATTGTGCAGCCAGAAGGGCCTTCTGTCTGCCTCCGTGGGAAACGGAACCTATGTCTGTGCGGATGTCACCGCGGAAACCGTCCTGCTGTGCGGACGCGAAAATCCGCGGATGATTGAAATGGGCGCATTGGTTCCCCAGGTGTCCGGGAACCGGCTGGCGAAATCATATACGGAGCGGCTTCTGAAACGGCCTGACGCGCTGAACCTCTTTTCCTACGATGACCCGGAGGGAACAGGACTCCAGCGTGAAGCCGGCGTGGCCTGGTTTCAAAAATCAGGCTTCCATACAGACAAGGAGCATGTCCTGCTGGCGGCAGGCGGCCAGAATGCCCTGACGGCGTCACTGGGCGCATTGCTGGAACGTGGAAATAAGCTGGGAACAGACCCTCTGACTTATCCGGGAGTAAAAAACGCGGCCAAGCTGCTGGGAATTCATCTGATACCCATTCAGAATAACGGCTATGAAATGACAGAGGAAGGAATCCGATATGCCATACAGAATGAGAGGATAAAAGGAATCTATGTAATACCGGATTACCACAATCCCACCTCACATATCATGCCGTTAGAAACCAGGAAAATGATCGCAGGACTGGCCAGAGAAAAAAATATCCTTGTGATTGAGGATGGAATCAACAACCTGCTGGCGGAGAATCCCCTTCCTCCCATTGCTTCCTTTGCCCCGGAACAGGTCATTTACCTGTCAAGCCTGTCCAAAACCATTGCCGCGGGTCTCAGAACCGCCTATGTCCATGTGCCGGACCAGTATCACCGCGGCCTGGCCACTGCCCTTTATTCCATGAATATTTCCATCTCCCCGCTGCTTGCAGCCGTATCCGCAGGACTGATTACAGATGGAATTGCCGATGAAATCATATGGGGACGAAAGGAGGAACTGCGCAGGCGGAATCATGTAATCAGCCAGTCCTTAAAGGGCTTTGTACTGGACTGTCCGCCCACCAGCCCCATGAGATACCTGCGCCTGCCGGATTATTTCACCGGCAAAAGCTTTGAAATCTGCGCAAGGCAGGCAGGCGTGCAGGTCTATGGGGCGGAACGTTTTTCAGTGGGCAACAAACCGGCAGAAAAGGCTGTCCGCATTTCCGTCATAACCCCGCCGTCTATGAAGGATTTGGAGGAGGGACTCAGACGGTTGGGGGGGATACTGCAATATTCAATCTGAAAACCATTGGGTCAAATCCACCTTGCCCTTAAGGAAATCTGAGGTTCCCTGGTCTACCGCATCCCTCAGACCTTCCGGAGTTCCCTCTGGAAACACCGGAACAAAAATCCCTTCACGGATGCCTATTTCATGTACCTTGTTGCCCTGCATTTTCCCGTCCATATACTGCTCCACGGTCCATCTGTAAAGCGTACCGAAGTCAAAGTAGACAGAGGCTGCCACGGTCCCTGGCTCCAGGTCGTTCTGGTTATCAGAAAATCCGATAACCCTGACCTGCCTTTCCTTGGCAGCCTGAATGCATCCAAGCCCCACTTCATTGGCATAGATAAACAAGGTATCCGCCCCGCTGTCAATCATCTGCTCCACTATCTTCTTCCCCAGGTCCACATTTGACCAGCTGTTGGCATAACTCCTTAATGTCTGGGGATTTTCAATTCCCCTCTGTGAAATAATATCCATTGCATTTTTCTCATACACATCCAGAAGATGCTCCATGGGGGCATTGGGATAACCCGCTATAATGCCGAGTATCCCGCTTCGGGTTATGTTGCCCGCAATGATGGAGGCCAGATAACTGGCCTCATATTCCTTCGGAAAGATGGGCGCCACATTTCTTCCCTGGCAAAAGGAACCGTTGACCACGCAAAAGGTAGTATCGGGAAACCTGGGCGCCACCACAGAGACCGCGTCGTCAAACTGAGAGCCGGCCGCCATCACCAGACCGTATCCCTGGCTGCCATACTCTGTCAGGACTGCCTCAAAATCGCTTTCCGTCACATTCTGGACAAATTCCAAATCAACTCCCAGGGTCTCCCGGCATTTCAGAATGCCTTCATAGTTTATCTTATTCCAGCTCTGATCCTCAATCATTCCCGGAAGGATTGCAACCATTTTCTCTGTTCTGTGTTCGGCGGCAGGCGAATCAGCAACCGCCTGACGGCATCCGCCGGCTGTCAGTATTGACGCGCCTGCCAGTGCCAGAAGAAAGCGCGAAATCTTTATTTCTGAAATTTTCATTGTGCACCGCCCTCGTTTTCAAATTCCGTTTCCCGATGTCAGATGCCTGTGTAAATTTATGTAAAAGACAGTTTACGCATTATCATGTGGCCGTCTGTGAATAAACCGTCCTGCGCCTCTTTTTCCCTTAAATACATTTCCTTCCGCCACAACGCTGCCTCTCTGCATCACAAGCTCTATCTGTCCCTTTAGCTTCATACCCTCGTATGCGGTATAATCCACCGCGCTGTGCATACGGTCATGGGTGAGCACATACTCCTTCTTGGGGTCAATGATTACCAAATCTCCGTCTGATCCTGGCTGCAAAATTCCTTTCTCCGGATAAAACCCATATATCCTGGCAGGATTTGTACACAGAGCCTCAACGTAACGGTTTAAGCTGATTCGTTTTTTCATCACGCCTTCTGAGAAGATGACAGACATCCTCTCCTCCACACCGGGCGCCCCGTTGGGACACTTGGTGAAGTCATCCCTGCCCAGCTGTTTCTCTATGCCGTAATTAAATGGACAGTGGTCTGTTGCCACTACCTGTATATCACCAGCCGCCAGCCCTTCCCAAAGCCGTTCACAGTCTTCCCTGGTGCGCAGGGGCGGAGACATGACATATTTCAAGCCGTCCTTATCCATATACCGTTCTTCTGTCAGTGTCAGGTACTGTGTACAGGTCTCCACAAATATATTCTTCTGCCCCTTCTTCCTGGCATCCAGTACCGCCTCCAGGCTTTCCTTGCAGGACAGATGTACGATATAAACAGGTGCATCGCCTGCCAGACGCGCCAGACTGAGAATCCTGGCCACAGCCTCCGCCTCCGCCAGATTGGGACGGCTCTTGGCATGATAGTACGGACTGGTGCAGCCCTGTTCCCTGTACATGTTCCGATAGTATTCCACCACCTCATGGTTCTCGCAGTGAAATGCAGTCACACCTCCCAGTTTCTTCATGCGTTTCAGGACCTGAAGGGCCTCCCCGTCATTCAGGCGCCTGTCATAGGTCAGGTATACCTTCACGCTGGACACTCCATCTTCCATCATTCCCTCCAGCTCGTCCAGAATATCCTGGTTCACATGCTGGGCAGTCCCGTGAAATCCATAGTCAATCACAGCCTTACCGTCAGCCAGATGATGGTATTCATTCAGCTGGTAATGAAGATTGCAGCCATCCGGTCCAAATCCCATGTGGTCCACAATGGCAGTGGTACCTCCGCAGGCCGCCGCCACCGTACCGTCATAAAAGTCATCTACTGCCCGTGAATTGCCTGCCAAAAGGTCCATATGGGTATGTACATCCACACCTCCCGGAATCACGTATTTTCCCCTGGCCTCAATGACCTTTGCTCCTTCTGATTCCAGATTCCTGCCTATACATGCAATCTTTTCTCCGTCAATCAGTATATCCGCCTCATAAATTTCACTCGGTGACACAATCGTGCCTTGTCTGATGATTGTCTTCATAATTTTCATTCACTCCATTTCTCTTATTTTGAATTTTAAGATAGATATAATATAACAGCCCTGCTCCCACGCTGCCTATGGCATATGCATTGTCAAACAGAAAATTCAATGGAGTGATGTATTTTCCAGCGATGATAACGGCCGTGGCAGCCAGGAAAATGGCAATGATTGCCGTATTCCATCCCCCCTTATAATAATACCTTCCCCCATCTTCGCGGTACAGGTCCACCATATCCACGTGGGTTTTGTGCTCAAACAGATAGGAAACCAGATAAAGCCCCGAAATAGGTCCCAGCAGTGCTCCCAAAAGGCCGCATACATTATAAATCAGGTCATAGGCGCTGGCCAGAGCGTTCCATGGCTGGGCAAACAGTGCCAGCACAGCCGCAATAAGAGCTGCCTTTTTATAGCTTATTTTCTTTGCAAACAGGGTTGCCAAAACGTTGGTGGGCGGAACCAGATTTGCAGCCACATTGGTGGTCAGCACGGCCATGATGATGAACAGAGAAAAGATAATAACAATAGCCGGGTTATCAAATTTGCTCACAAGGACCGCCGGTTCCCATATGGCCTCTTGAAAGGCCAGAGACGCGCCCGCTGTGCCGCAAATACCTACAAATGCGATGAATGCCGTCATGACAGGCGCTCCTGCCAGCTGGCCCACCATCTGCGCCTTCTGTGTCTTGCAGTTTCTTGTAAAATCCGCCATGGATAATGCGATACCGCCGTCAAAGGCAATCATGGATGAAAGGGCAGGAAAAAACAATTTCCAGAAATCAGCATCGGGATTTCCCTGGATGGACGGTTCTGAGAGCAGTCCTGAGATGCTCCAGTCTGCCGTGTACATCCCCCATATGATTACAATAAAGCTGAGTAAAATCAACACAGGCGCGGCAAACTTCTCAAGCTTCTGCACGGCGCCTGATCCGGAGCCCGCAATATACACATTCATCAGCCAGAAAATCAGGAAAGAAATAAACAATCCCTTAAATCCCAGTCCATTCCAGAAGGGAAGGAACACTGCCAGAATGGCGTTCACTGCCTGACCGCCAATCCATGCCTGTACGCCAAACCAGAAGCAGCCCAGGATTCCCCTGACCAGAGAGGGCACCACTGTGCCCTTGGAACCAAACACCAACTTGCAAAGCATGGGATAAGTCAAACCGTATTTCGTACCGAAATGTCCCAGAACCACCGCAAATACCATCACCAGGAAATGTCCCAGCACAATCGTAAACAGCGCCTCCCCCCAGGACATGCCGGATACAATCAGGCCGCTGGCCACCTGGTAAACCGCGATAGAGACCAGCATGCCAATCCAAAGGTTTCCCATATCCCAGGCAGACCATCCGCGCTCATCCATAGCCAGCGGTCTGGTGGAGTCCGCATAGTTATTCTTATGGCTTCTGACTGCCTCCAAACCGGCAGCAGTAAGCTCAACAATATCCCCGTTCTGTCTTTGAAACCCGCTCATACATATATCCTCCGTTTTCCATTTAAACCAGGTCTTCGGCCGAAATACCTTTGTTCTTATTGATTCTCTTTTATTTTAGTGGAAAACATCGAATTTTCAATGCATCAAATCTACTGTTTTGTCAATTATTTTACGCTCCTGTTGCGGTACTCATTGGGAGTCATGCCATATTGACGTTTAAACATGCTGCTGAAATACCTTGGGTCGCCAAAACCCACTAAATCCGACACATCCGCAATCTTATATTCAGGCTGCTGCAGATAACGCCTGGCCTTGTCCAGGCGAAACTGCGTAATGTATTCTGAAATATTCTTATCTGTATGGCGTTTAAACAATTCGGACAGGTAATTAGGAGAAAGATAGAGCTCTTCCGCAATATTTTTCAAGCTGATTTTCTCTGAATAGTTAAGGGCAATGTAATCCATGGCCTTTTGCACCATCAGGTTTGAAACTTCTTTTTTTTCCTCACCACCCTTTTGTTTCTCTGACAACTTTCCCTCGATTTCCTCCAGAACCCCCAGCAGTTCCCGCCTCTTGGTGGGCTTTGTCAGATACCGGGTAACCCCCAGTTCAATGGCTCTCTGGGCAAAGCCGAAATCACTGTAGCCGCTGAGTATGATGATATACGCCTCCTGGTCCGTTTCCCTCATGCGGTCAATCATGTCCAGGCCGTTGATTTCCGGCATCTTGATATCTGTGATAATTACGTCCGGGCTGCAAAAGGCCATGTTTTTGAGTGCATCCATGGCATCGGCATATGTGCCGGTCACATGCCAGTTTCCTCTGCCGTCCAGCAGTTTACTCAATCCGTTCCTGATTTTTGGTTCGTCATCCACAATCACTATGTCCATCTGTCCCCTGCTCCTGTTCTGCTGACAATCTTGTTCCGGGCATCCGCAAAGTCACAATGGTTCCTTCCTGATGCCTGCTCTCAATGGCCAGTCCGTATTCTTCCCCAAAATGCAGACGCAGCCTTCGGTGCACATTGCGCATGCCTATGCTGTCCGTGGCCCCGGACTCGCTGTAAACAGCCGCGCGGCACTGTTCCAGTTCCTCCGGGGCCATACCCGGTCCATTATCCTCTATGGTAATCAGCAAATTCTGCTGTTCCAGTCCGGCAGTAATCCTGACCCGTCCCCCATCCTTCATAGGCTCTATTCCATGGAGAATGGCATTCTCCACCATTGGCTGGAGAATCAGCTTCGGCACCATACAAGCTCTCGCCTCCTTCTGTATCTCCATTGAAGTGCAAAGGCGGTCTTCCAGCCTGTTTTTCTGTATACACAAATAACTTTCAATGTATTGTACTTCCTCATTAAGGGGAACCAGCACATCCTTGCCGTGAATGGAGTACTTAAGAATATCCCCCAGGGAGACAACTACATCGCTGATGTCATCTGCGCCAATATCCATGAGCATCCAGTTTATGGAATCCAGCGTATTGTAAAGGAAATGAGGATTGATTTGGGCCTGAAGCGCTTCCAGCTCCGCATTTTTCTGAGCAATCTTTTCCTGATAAACCTCTTTTACCAGGTGGTCAATCTTGCTGACCATGAAATTAAAAGACTCCGTAAGACGCCCAATCTCATCACGGCTTTTATTGACAACCTGGATTTTAAAATCTCCCTTTTCTATCTCCTTCATGGCAGTCATCAGCTTTCCGATAGGCCGTGTAAAGGTATAGGAAATCAGCAAAATGACAACCGCCGCCAGCAGCACAGCCACCGCAACCATGGTAAAGACCGCTCTCTGTAATTCACTGGCCTGTGGAAAGAAATCATTCAATGATACAATGGAAAATGTCTTCCAGCCGGTCACGCCGTTGTACTGGCCGCATACATAGTAATCCTTTCCCTCCCAGCGCAGCTCGAATTTCCTGATTCCCTGTCCAAACCTGTCTTCTATCTCATCCAGCCAGGTATGCCCTACTTTCTTATTGGTAGATATGATATCCCCGTTACGGTCAACGATCAGGGTATACTGATTGGGGAACATGCTGTGGTTATTAAGAAGAAGGCCGCTGAAAATATCGGGATTCAATTCAATCACCAGAATGCCCTCCTCACCCCCGGTACTCCCTTCCCCCTGTGCATTCACCGCCCGCACCATGGTGACCACATCTTCTCCTGCTTCCCGGCAGAGAGGCCGTCCAATGCCCAGCCATGTCTCCCTGTCCGGCCGGTCCGCTGCTTCCTGTGTGCAGGCTTTGAGCCTTTCTTTATCTACATATCCCTCATAAGGAACATAGCTGTATCGAATCTGTCCGTCCCTATCAATCATATGAATATCGGATACAGCCACAAACACCTGGGCAAAATTGTCGAACCATTCATCTATGTAATTTCTCTGCTGTTTTGTAATCATTTTATTTTCCAGCAATTCCATCACAGCCTGGTTCTCGCTGGTATTCTCAGCCAGCCGGACAACCTGGAGCACCCATGTGTTGATGTCGATGTCGATACGGTTGATGGTATCCGCCATCTCACTTTTTTTATTGGCATATACAATTGCCTTTGCGTCCTGATAAGAAAAATAACCAATCCAGGAGCCTAATATGATAATCAGTATCGTAAATGCCAGAATCAGTTTTTTTCTCAGTGTGATGTAGACCGCCTCCTTACCCGGATATTCCTGCTGTTAGAATCCTCCAATTATTATAGCTTACCCCTTGGTATATTTCTACCGGTATGTAAGGGAAAACAAAAAAAACAGCAGTCCACGGACATCTCGTTCAGCCATCGTGTCATCTCGCGGTTTCCGCCCTCCTTAATGTCAATCCTGACATTGGGATACAACTGCCGGAACCGCTTCAGTATGGGCGGCAGCCACATGGCCGAAACACTGTAATAGCTCCCAATGGTCAGAGCGCCGCTTAAAATTCCGCGGATATCAGCCCCTATCTCCAGAGCATGGTTATGGGCGCGGCTTTTTTCGTCCTTATAAAAAGCGGGAACCCCACTTCCTCCTCCAGGGCATTAATCATCCGGGTGATTCCTGACTAAGTATAACCCAGGAAAACACCGGCTGCGGTCAGACTTCCATGGTCAATTGCAGTGAGAAAAGCCTCACAATTCGTAACCTCCATATCCTTTTCCATCCATAATAATTTGTCATAGTTAATATGATAAATTTAGAAGTTGTGGAGGTTTCGCATGAAAAATAAGGATATTGTAAAATATTTCTATGAAGTTATTATTTCGGATAATTTACTTGATGAAATCTCTAAATATATATCAGAGGACTGTGTTCAAAGAATTGGAGAAAAAGAAACGTTCATAGGAATAGACGGAATGAAAGAACACCTATTAGCATTGAAAAAAACTTATCCTGATTACATTATGAAAATTATCCGTCAATATGAAGTAGATGATTATGTTATTTCAGAATTTATTATGAGAGGCACTCATAAGGGAGAATTTCTCGGAATAACACCTACAAATAAGGTTTTGGATATTACAGGGGTGGATATTGATAAAGTTATAGATGGAAAAATTGTAGAACATGGTGGTGCTACAAATACTTTTGAAACTTTTTTTGAACACCATTTAATTCAATCTGTATAAGCCCCAGTTTGTCGGGGAGGTAACAAAGCCAGTCGAGCCAGTCAACGGTCAAGATGAACGGCGCATTTCATGCGCCGCCGTTGACAGTCCCACCTGTCTTTGCTGATGGGCAATCAAGGCGGAAAAGCCCTAAGATGGCGGCTTCCCGCCCATTTTAATTTTGAGAAAAGGAAACGCCCCAAAATCAGAAAGAGGGTGGCCCGCTGTCCTGCTACTTTTCCGGGAGTGTGGCCACACTTCGGGACACTTTGTCCACAAGTCGGGGCGTGGGACGAGGGACAGGGGACGGGGCTTTCATATACGCCCTGTCTGCTGATGAAACCAGTCCTGCGCTTGCGGCTTCACGCCACGCAATCACAGCCCTGTTTTCCTGCCGCTTCAAATGCCCTTGCCCTCACCGGCGGCAACAGCATTTTTACGGCAACGCTGACAGAGCGTATAACACACTATCAATCACGTCCTGTTATTCCATCCCCACCCTCTGATGCAGTTCCCCGCATCGCTGCAGTACTGCATTCCACTGCGCATCATCTAAATCTTCCGGCTTTTCCATGCCCAGAACATTGTCAAATGATACCTCCGCATGGTTAATCGCCTCATACGCTGCCTGCTGTAATGTCTCATCCTGTTCTGAAGACTGGGACGGAATATCCTCATCTTCTGAAAAAGCATGGTCATGGTCCATGAGCGGATATAAGCCCAGAAGCTTTCCGCTCCTGTTATCCATGTAAAATCCAAAATTCGCTCCATGGCGGTCTTCATTTCCAAGCACATAATCTGCTATCTGCATTTTATAATAATTCGCAGCATCCATCTTCTTTACCATATCATATTCATTTTTATCATGGTAACTGCAATATACCTGAAAGTCTTCCCATGGTACAAGTGCGGTCTCTTCGGAAGATATAATACGGCATTTTACTATTTTTTCCCCACTTTTATATATTTTATCTGTATGATTCCGGTCTGCTATCTTCTCCAGTCCGCTGTTTTCGGCCTCCATATAGCCTACATGGGGTATAGTAAGCGCATCCAGTATCCTGCTGGCCGGCAATTCCTTTTTTCCGACTTTATACAGATAAAGTCCCTCCGCTTCCCTTATCCAGGCTTTGGCCGCCATCCCCTGAGCAGTGAACTCCGGCGTATGGATTCTTTGTTCAAGTGTGTGGAATGTCCGGTTGGTACCCAGAAGGGCCGTTGATGTTACTGCCTTCTCCAATGGATTTTCAAACAGGCTTACCTGTTCCCATGTAAATGCCTCTTCCGCGTCTTTCATCCAGTAACAGTCGGAAAGGGAAGCAAAATGAAATAACCTGGCTACCATATACGGATTACTTTGGCTGAGACGAAAACCAGCCAACAGTTTTTTAGCGTTGGTCCTGCCTATGTTCATGGTACGGTTCTCAGTCCAGCCGTGCATGACGTCATCATAGTTTACATCCGGATAACGCAGCGATATGGGAAGCAGCTCATAATTCAGTATTTTACATCTGTAATTTTCTATCTCTAATACAGGAATATCTTTTAGCATGATATATGTTTTATTCATTATCGCTCACCTCTCTTCTCTTGAATACGGAATAATCAATATATGGATTTTATTATATCATTATTTTTATGCATTATCTATTTCTTTATTGGGACAAAATGCTTATTCTTATCGACATTATTTCCAGCAATACATTATCTTTTTGACATTGCGTCATTCGGAATACTTGCAGACTGTCAAGCTGCCTCCATTGCGTGGGGTTGTCAGTTTCTACATCCGTAAAAAAGAACAGGTCTCTTTTTCCTGCTTCATATTTCTCACCCTATTACATTTTGCCGTTCATCTTTTCCACTTAGATATGATTCCATATTATACTGCTATGGCTGCTTTAATCTTTCCCGGTATTATTACCATAGACGCTACAAGACCAGATATAGGGATTGTTGGAGGTATAATTGCTGGAATATTAGCATGATTAAAGTGTCCTGTTTTTGTATGTGTCGTGGCAGCAATTCTAGCAGATATGCTTTTATATTTTAAGTTTTGAGAATAAAGTAATGTTTAAGAAACTAAGAGCGGCACTGTAAATAGTCTAAAAACCGCTTTACCGCAAGTGTGACGGCTATTGATGATAAATTTCTTATCCTATTTCCATTTCTTACAATTACTGTGTGCCGGAAGGCATAGACCATGTCCATACTCATTTACAGATTTAAATAAGTCTTGCCTGACGAAGAATTTCATCAAACACAGCGGCACTTCTCCTCCTACATTCCCATAAAAACTGTGCTTGAACTGGCGATCTGTACGCTCCCACTCCATCTTGTTACCGCAGAATCACTGCTTCCCATCGTTCATCCGCAAAGAAAAGCTGCCACATCACATGGCAGCAATCCTTTAAAAATCTCCGTATACATCATATGTCATGAATCATGCAAGTTTCAATCCTCCGCTTCTGCGCCTTATTGAATTTCATGATATTGTCGATATGGTCAAGAATCCTTGTGTTGCCGCCTCTTTCATTACAGCGTGAACTGGATTCCACAGAAAGCGAAATACAGAACCGGCAGCAGAATGCCCTGGACTCTGGATAGCCTGCCTCTGACCAGAGCCGGCACCGTCAGCAGCAGCATAGCTGCCAGCATGACCGGAATGTCTAATACCAGGGAAGCATTCTGCCCAAGGAGGACAGAGCTTTGCGGAACGCTGAAGGGCGCCAGTGAGACGGAAACGCCGCTGACCAGAACCAGGTTGAACAGGTTGGCGCCGATTACATTGCCCAGCGATAGGGCTCCGTGTCCTTTGACCAGGGACGTGATTGCCGTCACCAGCTCAGGCAGGGAGGTCCCCAGGGCCATAAAGGTCAGCGCGATGACGGACTCCGGCACGCCCAGGGCCTCGGCGATCAGGGTTCCGTTGGTCACCAGCAAGTTGGCGCCCACGGCGATGAGCGCAGCACCGTTCACCAGCAGTACCAGATTGATTCCCAGGGATTTCCCCTCTTCCTCCCCGCCGGTCTCGGCCGGCGGACTGTTTTTCATCTGCGAAACCGTTGTTACCATGTACACTACAAAGATCCCCAACAGTACAAAACCGATGGTTCTGCTGAAGTAGCCCAGGAAATAGGCTACTCCAGTGTAGATGACCGCGGCGATGAAGAAAAACAGGACCGGAGTGCGCAGTGTTTTCCGGTTAATTTCCCCCGGCTTGATAGCCACTGTGATGGCCGCAATCAACGCAGTGTTACAGATGACGGAGCCGATGGCATTTCCGTAGGCGATCTCGCTGTGGCCTGTCAGTGCGGATGTGGTGGAAACCATAACCTCCGGCAGCGTTGTACCGATCGAAACTACGGTGGCGCCGATCAGCAGCTCCGGCAGGTGAAATTTACGGGCAACCCCCGTAGCTCCGTCCACAAACCAGTCCCCGCCCTTAATCAGGCAGATCAGACCGACGATGAACAGTGATACACACATTAACATTTTCATTTCTCCTTTGTCTCAAACAGTTACATAGGGAAGATAACAGCAGCCGCCACACTCAGCGCGATAATCCGGATCAGATACATCGGCACTGTGAACTTCCAGAATTCCGGCAGCTTGTATTTTCCCATCCCCATAATCATGGCAGGCATACCGTCGATAGGCATATATCCGCCCTGCCATCCGGACACCACCACTGCTGCCGCTGCTGCAGTTGGATTCAGCTCCAGGCTCATGCAGGCCGCGATGGCGATGGGGGCAAAGATGTATACAGAGCCCATGTTGGAACCGGTAAAGGTTGCGCAGGTACTGGTCAGCAGTGCGAACAGGATGACTACCAGGAGTGGCGCCACATTGATGCCCAGAGCCGTGGCGATCACCTCTCCGATCATTGCGGTGAAGCCGGAGTTTGCCAGGGCATCCGCTACGCCGATGACGCCTGCCATCATGAGGATAACCGGGGCGAACATATTTTCGCGGAACTCTTTGAAATCAACTACTTTCATGAACAGCAGAGCCATAGCCGCCAAGCCGGGCACCACGTAGGCCACATTGCCCAGGGTGTTGATCAGCATCATACCTACTACGCTGACGACGAAGGCAATCACGGTCACTTTTTCCTTCCAGGGCTCCATGGGAACCGCTTTGGTCTTTTCAATCTTTGCCTGGGCATCCTCCTCGGCCGCTGCGATGGGGTGGTCGGGAAGCAGTTTGTAGGAAACAAGGGACCAGACTAGGAAGGCCACGGCCATGACGAAGTTTACAACTGAGAACTTGATCATGGACATCGGCTCCATAAAGCCGGCCGTCTCCAGCACAGAGCTCGCCACGCCATAGTACAGCGCCACGTTGATGGGAATCAGCGGATGGTTGGTGGCGAATCCCAGAGGCATCATCAGCTTGGAGGTGGGCATTTTTTTTGTGTAAGGGATGGTCGAAATCAGGGACAGAATCAGCACGTAGTAGCCGGTGTTGCCGCCGCCCACCAGGCTGGCGCCGACCATTACCACAATAACCAGGAGCGCGTAGCTCTTGTAGCCACCCCTGTTCACCAGGGAAATCAGGGCGTCTTTCACTTTGTCCATAGCTCTGGTCTTCTGAACGCCCGCCAGAACCACCATAAAACTGGCGATCATGATGACGCTGGAGTTGGCGAAACCCGCGAAGGCCTCGGATACGGTGGACAGGCCGGTGGCCACCAGCAGCATGCACGCCAGAAGGGGCGGCGCGCCGAAGGGAAGTACGTCAAACATGATCAGCGTAATCATAACAATCAGGATTGCAAGAGCAAGAATCATTTGGGTTGTCATTTTATTTTTCTCCTTCTCCTATGTTTTTGGCCGGCTTCTTACCGGACCTTTGCCGAGGTAGGGTTGTAGAGGCCCACTGTCTCGCGCTTTTTGCCCATAACATCTTCCTCCGTGAAGCTCATGTACTTCACGCTGAGACGGTCCTTGTAGGCAAATGCCAGGTGAAGCCTGCCGTCCGCGCCCTGCATGATGTAGGGGTATTCATACTGTCTGTTGTTCGTCTTGTTCTCAGCACCCATGTACCCCTCGCCCCGTTCCATATAGCGGATCATGGGGAAGGTAAGGCCGCCGTCCTCGGACAGCGCAACGGCTACCGGGCAGCGCAGACCCGGCCAGGAAGCCACGCCGGGTGTCGGGCAGGGTGTGCAGGTAGGGTTGTAGGCAACGGCGATTCTGCCGCTCTTCAGCTTGACCGCACTGATGCTGGAATTGTTGTTGGGCAGAACGGTGGGCACCGGTGCAGTCCAGGTATCTCCGTTGTCCATGGATTCGCTTCGGTAGATATGGTCGGCCGCGCGGCTTCTCATGAACGCAGCCAGATGTCCCGGCTCCAGCTCCACCACATTGGCGTGAACCGCGCCGTTGCTCTCCGGCATATCCACGGTTTTCCAGGTCTTTCCCTGGTCATCGGAAATGCGGAATGCGGTGGGATCACCAGTCAGGCCCAGCTCGGAGTCGGTACAGATCCAGTTACCGAAAATCCAGCGTCCACTCTCCAGCACCTGGATGGGTTGTCTGCAGAAGCTGCCCTCCTCCGGAAATACGGTCTCGTAGTCGCTCCAGGTCTCTCCCCCATCCGCGCTCTTCTGACAGCGGATCACAGAGGTAAACTGCATGTTGTCCTTGCCTTCCACCCGGGACAGCTGGGAAGTGTACATAGCCCACACTTTCCCGTCGGGGCCGGCAAACAGGGACGGATTCTGCTCGCTTCTGTCCGGATCGTGGGAGACTAAAACCGGCTCCTCCCACCGGCTTGAGCCCTTTTTGAGCCTCGCACAGATGACGTTTACATCTGCATTTCCCTCAAAGGAGCCCGCAAACCAGACGCACAGCAGATCCCCGTTCTCCAGCTCCAAAAGCCCCGGGCCGTGGGCGGTCTTGTAACCTCCCGGAGGAAGCACCGCCTCCATAGTCCCCATCTCCTCATTCCAATACATCGTTCCGTCCGGTGTTAATCCCGGCAATTTTGCGTATTCCATTGTTCTTCCCCTTCCTTTTGTGCTGTATCTATTCCATTTCCTCTGTTTCAGCCATGCGGATTGCGTAATCCATGGCATTGGTCAGGCTGAGCTCGCTGGCAAGGCCTGTGCCAGCCTGGTCAAAGGCGGTTCCGTGATCCACGGAAGCGCGGATGATGGGCAGACCAAGTGTAATGTTCACTCCGGCCACTACATCCCATTTCTGTTCCTCCTGGTTGTAGACAAAGCCCACCACCTTTAAGGGGATATGCCCCTGGTCATGGTACATGGCCACAACGATGTCATACCAACCGCCCCTTGCCTTGGAGAATACGGTGTCCGGCGGAACCGGTCCGTCTGCCTGGATACCCTCGTCTCTCGCCGCCTGAATTGCCGGCGTAATCTCCTCAATCTCTTCCCTTCCGAACATGCCGTTCTCCCCGCTGTGAGGATTTAAGCCGGCCACGCCGATCTTCGGCTGGGAAATACCCAGCCGGCGGCAGGCCTGGTGGGCGATGCGGATCACCTCCAGGATACGGTCCTTTTTCACGCGGTCGCAAGCCTCTCTCAGGGAAACATGGGTGGACACGTGGACCACTCTCAGATTCTCGTGGGCCAACATCATAGTGTACTTCCTGGTTCCTGTGTAATCGGCGTAGATTTCGGTATGGCCGGAGTAATGATGGCCGGCCAGATTCATGGCTTCCTTGTTCAGCGCATTGGTCACCGTAGCGTCAATCTTGTGATCCATGGCCAGCCCGATGACTTTTTTCACGTACTGGAAGGCCGCATTTCCGGCCATCGCGGAGACCTTCCCCCGCTGGAGCTTGTCCATATCAACCATACCCATGTGGTAGACGTCGATGGTACCGTACTCAAACAGCGCCTCACTCACATCCCCGATGGTATGTATTTTGAGCTTGCCGGAGAGGCCGGTTATCTTCAGCGCCTCCTCCATCACCGGGACATCGCCCACAACCAGCGGTTTGCAGCGCTCATAGACCGACGGATCCGATAATGCCTTTGCAGTAATCTCCGGGCCGATGCTGGCCGGATCTCCCATGGTAATTCCGATTATTTTCATAGATGCCATTCCCCTTTCCTGCACGGTTATTTGTTTTTATACTCCCCATAGTAGTTGTCAATAGTTTCCCTAATCGCCTCCACCGCATCCTGGGGCAGGATGCCGAAGGGCTTGCGGCACGGTCCCACCGGCTGGCCGATCAGATTGGTCGCACACTTGACAACGGAGTTGGGATTGCCGTATTTGAAGCACTCGCGGATCCTGGAAATGGCGTTCTGCGCTTCCCTGGCCTTCTCCATATCGCCTTTTAAATAGTTCTGGTAGATGTCCACCATGACGGTGGGAAGGATGTTGGCGATGGCTGTAATGCCGCCCTTGCCGCCTGCTAAAAGAGTCCACAGGATCAGAGCGTCGTTGCCGGAGAGAACCGAAAAGTCCATGCCCTCCGTTTCCTGGATATACTGCAGTATATTGTTAAAATTGCCGCTGGAATCCTTCACTCCGGCAATGTTGGCGAACTCACCCGCCAGGCGCTTTACAGTGGCCGGTGCCAGGGAGGCGCCTGTTCTCGCCGGAATGTTGTACATCACCACCGGAATGTCCACCGAACTTGCCACCTGGGCGTAGTGCTGATACAGCTCCTCCTGGCTGATCGCCGCGAAGTAGGGCGTGATTACCGAGAGTACATCCACGCCGATTTCCCGGGCCTTTCTGGACAAAGCCACCGTCTCCTCCGTGCCGATACAGCCGGTGCCGGCGTACACCGGAACGCGGCCCTTTACCTCGTCCACAAAAATCTCCATCACACGGATCTTCTCCTCCATGGACATGATGTAAAACTCGCCGTTGGTCCCCAGACAGAACACTGCGTCCACGCCTGCGGCGATCTGCCGGTTGATCTGTCTGCGCTGCTCCGTCTCATTGATACTGCCGTCCTCATGCATGGCGGTCTGCATTGCCGCGATAATTCCCTTGATCTCAGTCACTTTCTACTCCTCCTTCAACACTTTTAAATAAATGGTGCGAATGTCCTCCAGACTCAGCTTCTTCCTGTTGTTCACCAGCAGTCTCTGCTGTTTACTGCCTGCATCCACCAGGAAATCCAGGTCCTCCATTTTCACACCAAAAGCATTTAAATGGATGGGAATCTCCGTGTTCTCAACGATTGCGGCGATCCGCCCGATCATGTAATCCGCCTTCTCCTCTGTTCCAAGAGCCGCGCGCTCCGGATATACCGCGTCGCAGAGTACCCCCAGCCGGCCGGCGCAGGCGTCCTTATTGAACGCCATCACATGGGCGAACAGGATTGCGTTGGACACGCCGTGGGGGATATGGTATTTTCCGCCCAGGGGATAGCTTAAGGCGTGGACCGCGGTTGTGCCGCTGCCGGTAATGGCCACTCCGCCGTAAAAGGCGCCCAGCATCATGTTGCTTCTGGCCTCCATGTCACCGGGATTTTTGTACGCCTCCTCAATATTCCTGAAGATCAGCTTTGCGCCTGCCGCCGCGTACGTGTCGCTTAAGGGAGTCGCTTTCTTTGAGGTGAAGCACTCCACCACATGGGCCAGGGCATCCACGCCTGTAGCTGCCACGATGGAGGCCGGAAGGCCCGCGATCATCTGTGCGTCCAGGATTACGTAATCCGGTATCATCTCCGCATTCACAATGCCCTTTTTGGACTGTTCCTCCGGGATCGCTACGATGGCATTACAGGTTGCCTCGGAGCCGGTCCCGCAGGTGGTAGGGATCATGATGGTTTTCATCTGCTTTGACGCCAACAGCGGATCCGTCAGAAGGTCCGTCACAGTGCAGGAGGAGCCTTTTAACAGGGAGCAGAGCTTGGCCGCGTCCATGACGCTGCCGCCGCCGATAGCGATAATGATGTCTCCATCTTCCCGGTTCATCTGCTCCACAACCTTCTCCACATCGGTGTAAGCGGGTTCCGGATTCAGCCCGTCGAACACCTTGTATTCCACGCCTGTACGCTCCAGCACGGCCGTCAGCTTATCCAAAAGCCCGGCTCCGGCCACTCCCTTATCAGTAAATACCAGAGCCTTCTTTGACGACTCCTGCTTTAAAATCGTCCCAATTTCCTCGATACTTCCCACACCCGCATACACGCAGGATGGAATTTTAATCTGATATCCCATTTTCTTCGCCTTTCACTCTATTTTCCTTTTAATTCTTCCGTTAACTCCGACAGCAGGTTCTCTTCCCCGAAACCGCCGGATTTGGTGATGATGTGATGTTCCCGGCCGCAGTAGTACAGCTTTGTCAGCACGCAGCCCGGCCGGATCTGCCGGATCGGCTGCAGCTCCCACTGCCGGATCTCCTTCATAAATCCCAGAAGCGTATCTCCCCCTGTCATCAGTATAACGGCATGGAGCCCGCAATCCAGCATATTCTTCAAAATAATGCCCAACGTTTCCGGGATTCTGCTGCGCACCTGCCCGGTGTCCATGCCCAATTCCCTGGCGTACTCCAGAGTGTTCCGCTCGCCCTCACGGTCGTTGGTGTCCAGAATCACGCAGTCATTTTCACTGCTCTCCTGTGTCAGCCGGCGCGTCAGGCCGGCTCCCTGCTCCGACTTCCAGAACTCCGGATTCAGCTTTTCCTCAGCCGCCATGTAGATTCGCGGATACCCCACCCTCTCTCCCCAGTCAAGCTGCCTCCTGGTAATCGGATTCACGCTGCCGCAGATCACAAACAATCTGCGCTCCAGCGCCGCCGTCTCCGGCTCCTGGCGCTTCAGGCCCAGAAGATCAGGCAGAATCGCCGCAAACCCCGCACATCCCGCCATCAGGCGGTTCTGCCCTGTTACGGTTAAATCCGCTCCAATTCTCCTGATATCCGCCTCGGTTGTTGCGTCGTACACCACGATTCCCGCTTGCCCCGGGCCCGGCTGCGCCTCGCCGTGAGTCTCAATGACAGGAATTTCGCTTTGCAGGCGGATAATATCCTTCACCAAATCCTTGGTGACCGGCTCAAAGGGATCCCGGCCGAACACGCTCTTGCTGACCGGCACTCCGTCGATATACTGCCTGCCGCCTCTGGTAATCCGATTCATCTGCGGCAAGGCGGGGACAAAACTTAGGAATGGTTCACCGGCCGCGCGGTAGGCGGCCTCCAGCTCACTGCCAATGTTTCCCCGAAGCGCTGAATCCGTTTTCTTGTAAATATAGGGAATTCCCGCCTCCCTGGCGTCCTTTGCAATTGCGAACACCTTGCGGTACGCCTGGTCCGGGGACACATGTCTGGTCTCTGCGTCAATGACCAGCACCGTGGTCTCCCCGGACCTGATCCCTTCCTCCCAGCTTCTGTCATGGTCCAGGCTGACAATCACTCTGGTTCCGATCCCTCTCTCCGCGAAATGAACCCCCGCGTCCAGAGCGCCTGTGAAATCATCCGCGATGATCATCAATTCAGTCACTGTTTCACCTCCTGCTGTCTTTTATGTTTCAATTTGGAACATTTTATTTGATCGCTTTCTGTAGTTATAGGATATCGCTTTTCGCAAAAGGCTTCAAATAAAAACAGTTTATTTTTTGTTCTTTTTTGAAACATTATTGTATATATTTTCTCTTTATGGTACTATATTTTCATAATGAAACAGTTTAAACCGTCATTTGGGAAAGGGGAACATGTTTATGGAAAGAAAATATCGGATACTGGGAATTGCGCCCTATGAGAATTTAAAAAACGCCATGGTCACAGAGGCGGCAAAATACGAAGATATAGAAATGGTTGTCTACACGGGAAACCTGGAGGACGGGGCCCAGCTGGCCCTGCAGCATATGAACGAGGGCTTTGATATCCTGATCTCCCGGGGCGGGACCGCCGAGCTGATCCGGAAAATCGCTTCCATACCCGTCATTGAGATCACTCTGTCCATCAATGACATCCTGCGCGCGATCCTGCTGGTGGGAAACCTGACGGAGGCATACGCCGTGGTGGGTTACCCCACTGTCACTCAGCCGGCCCATGTGCTCTGCGAGATGATGAATTATCGCATGAACATCATTACCATCCACAGCCCGGACGAACTGGACCCTGTCTTAAAAGAGCTCAAGGCCGGAGGCTGCAATTTTATCCTGTGCGATGTGATCACCGAGATGATGGCACGGGAAGCGGGGGTGGAGCCCATCCTGATCCTGTCCGGGCCGGAAAGCATCGATATCGCCATCGATTATTCCATCAATATGTGCCGGGTGTTGGCAGAGACAAAAGCCCGCAGCCGCCTGTTCACCAGGGCCCTGGATATGCAGGGCATGAAAACAGTCATCATGAAACAGGACGGCTCTATCCTGTTTTCCACCTACAATGAGAAAAACATCTCGTCCGTCACCGGATATTTAAAAAAGCTGGCTGAGTCCCCTCACTCCATGTCGGCCAAAGCCTTTCACATGATTGAAAATAGGCTCTATTCCATCTCGGCAGAGGAAACCACGTTCCTGGAGGAACCCTGCTATATCTTCTGCCTGGAGCAGAATCCGTTTCCGGTGGGCGGAAGCAAGCACGGTATCCGCTTTTCCACCTGTACAGAAGTCTCCGTCATGTATTCCAGCAGCTTTTATTCCCTGACCTCCAGCGCAAGGCTGATGGAAGAGAAAATCCGTATGATCAACCAGACCACGCTTCCGGTGATGATTCTGGGTGAGCGTGGCTCCGGAAAAAACCAGCTGGCCGCCAAACTCTATCTGGAGAGCTCCATGCAGAGATATCCTTATATCACCATCGACTGCCAGGTGCTTAACGAGCGGACGTGGAACTATATCATCAGCAATTACAATTCGCCCCTCAACGACAAGAACAACACCATTTTTATCAGCAACCTCCAGGCACTGTCCAGACATCAGCAGGAGCAGCTACTGTCCTTTCTGGTGGACACAAATGCCCACAAGCGGAATAGAATTATTCTCTCCTGCTCCCAAACACTGGATCGGGACCTGCCGGATCCGTCCAGAAACTTTATCGACTATCTGCCCTGCACCACCGTCTACATGCCGCCGCTTCGGGAACTGACCGACGATATTCAGGGTTCCTCCAACCTGTATCTGAACGCCATGAATGTGGAGATGTCCAAACAGATCGTAGGGTTTACCCCCGAGGCTCTGGCCCTGCTCATGAGCTACCAGTGGCCGGACAATTTCATGCAGTTAAAGCGGGTATTGGCGGAGCTGGTCATGCTCACTTCCACCGCTTACATTCAGCGTGACACGGTGTTTGAGGTCATCGAGAAGGAGAAGCGGCAGTATGTGCCCACCACCGCCGACCTGTTTGACTACAACCGGCCTCTTGGCGAAATGACCCGGGAAATTGTAAAGGTTGTCCTCTCCCAATGCGGCGGCAACCAGACACTGGCTGCCAAAAGACTTGGCATTGGACGGACAACCCTGTGGAGATATTTAAATGAAACCGATTAATCCGGCAGATATTCAATTTGCCTGCTGCCTGCAGGCCGGCGAAAATGCCGCAGAAACTCCCAGGTGGCCCGGCTCTGCTCGCAGATCGCCCCGTGGGGCATATTCTTCATCACGGTGTATCCCACCCGCGGCAGCCCGTCCCGTCCACAGTAGACCAGAGTTCTGAACCGCTCCCCCTGGGCATATCCGCGGGCGGAGGTGTAATAGTTCTCACCGGTGCGGATTTCATCGGGCGCAAAGCGGGTGGTAAAACCGGCGCCGGCCCGCGCCTGGCAGCCATTGACCTCCAGCATGACCTCCAGCTGTTCGTCCACATCCGTGCCCGCTGCGGGGTCATTGTCCCCCACGCACACCCAGTAGGGCAGCTCATACCCGGAGCGAAGCAGTCCCGGCGAGACAGGGCTGTCCGCCGCCAGTCCTGGCGCGTCGACAGGGGCGTTGCTGGGGGCAATGGCTGCAAACAGTTCGGGAAAAGCGGTCCCCACCTCCCTTGTGATGGCGCCACCGTTGGAGAATCCGGTCAGATATACCCTGGTACGGTCCAGGCCGTAATCCGCGCAAAGCCGGTCAATCATGGCCCCAAAGACCTGTCCGTCCCGCTCCAGCTGCCAGATGTTTCCCGGGGAGTCCGGGCACACCAGGACAAAGGCCCGAGTCTCGTCCGCCAGCACGTCCCATCCGTTCTTTTCAGCGAAGAGCCATACCGGCTCCCCTCTGCCATGTACACTGAACAGAATCGGCAGCCCTTTCACCCTGTCCGCCGGACAGCCGTCAGGGAAATGGAGGGAACAGGCATATTCCAGACAGCCCACTGTGACCGAATGGTGGACAAACCGTGGGGTCTGGTAAAATCCGCTGCGCCCCAGATGCAAGCCCAAAGTCCCGTCCGGCCCGTCCTTCCATCGGATGGTGTGCTCAAAATATTCCTCGAGAATGGTGTGGGCCAGGGATAGGCCGGTGATCCCGGTCTCCTTTGACAGCAGCAGACGCTGAGCCGGGTTGGCCTCATTCTCATAGCAGCTGGCCTTCAGCGCTCCCATGGATACCTGTCTGGGCAGCCGGCCAAGGCCGCCCGATCTTCCGAAATATTCCAGAGCCTGCCGGACAGCCGTCTCGGGTGCGCCGATCAGCCAGAGGCTGCTGGGAATCTGATCGTTGCGTTTCGCGTAGTCACTGCTCACATGGCGCACCAGCCAATGGCTGGAGGGAAACGCCCCTGCCGAATAGCCATCCGGTGCTCCCCCGATCAGAGCAGCCGCGGCAAAGCGGTTCGGTTCCGCCACCGCACAATTTCCGGCAAATACCGCCCCGTCCTCATACCCAACCAGGTAGAGCATGGTCTCCCAGCACCAGAGCTTTCCTTCCCGGCCAAACAGACTCTTGCCGTTGCGGCTCCCCACCTGGCCGCAAACCCGGTCATAAATTAAGCCCGGCAGGGAATGGGACTGTGCGTTCCATCCCTCCGGAGCCAGAGGGAGAATCAGCACCGCCCCATCGTATTCGGACAACGCCTGCCAGCCTGACTTCCGGGCAAACTGCTCCGCCAGGGACAAGTCCGCCGCCATCTCCCCGGGTGCGAAGACGAAAATTGTTTTGGCCGGGTCATAGCAGGCCCTGGTGGACACATACATGTAAAATCCGTTGGCCTCTTTCATGGTTTCCCCCTCCTGTCACAGCCTTTTTTTCAGAAAATTGTAGGCAAACTGGTCGATCTCCTCCCCCAGGGAGGGACCGTGCCCGCCGCCGGAGCAGGCCACAAAGGTGGCGTCCGCTCCCGCCTTCACCAAGGCGTGGTACAGAATCTCGCTCTGATCCGGCTCCACAATGGTATCGCGGCCGCCCTGGAAGATCGCCACCGGCGGACAGTCCGCGCCGGCGTAGGTAACCGGGCTGCACTTCCTAGTCAGCTCGATAAAATGCCAGTCCGGGTCCCCGGGATCATTGCGCTCCAGAACCTGGTTTAAGGTAAAAAGGCTCCGCCCCGGGCCGGTGTAGCCCACGATCAGAGCCGGGATGATGCCGGCGTTGTCGTTGCCCACGTTCTCGATCTCCGTCCCGATCAGATCTTTTGGAGGGCCGGACAGGGCGGCTGCGCTGGTGCGGATACTCTGACACAGATCCGCGGGCGCATAGAAGATGGCCGCAGCCTTGATGGAGCTGTCGTACTCCAGGTTGCCGCCCACCTCCCCCTCCAGCTCCCTGCAGTTTGCGCTGAGGGCCAGCATGGAAGCCAGGCAGCCCCCGGCGGAATTGCCCAGGGCGCCGATGCGGTTTGGATCGATGTTGTACTTCTCCCCGTTGGCCTTCAGAAAGCGGACCACGCCCTTGACATCATGAATGCAGGCAGGAAAAATGGACTGGCTCACCAGCCTATAGTCTGGGCAGACCACCGTGTAGCCCTCCTTTGTCAAGCGCACCAGATCCCGGCAATAGACAGCCTTCTGGGTAACCTGTTTGTACTCACCCCATAGAAAACCGCCGCCGAAAATATAGATGATGCAGGGCCCGGGGGTGTTCTGTTCAGGTGACTGATAAATATCCAGTTTGAGGGTATAAGCCTGCCCGTTATCCAGCGTAACCCTGGCGTATGGCACATCTTCAAAGCGCGGCCGCTCCTCAGGCGGACACAGGGGTTTTACTTTTGGCGGAACATACATATTAAGACCTCCCATTTAAAATATCTACTATTTTATAGAGAATGGGCGTCAAAGACAACTGAGTCTTATCCATATTTCGTTCCAAAACAGAACGTTTTTCACCAATGATTCAGTTTTTATGCTTATACCCGCATGTTTGTTTTTAAACGAAACAATCCATAGCGATATGACGCAGCATCCTGCACGCATAATTCATCCGCATACTGGTGTACAGGCGCATGGGGTGGTCTGTATGTGTCTCTGAAACAGGCTGCACAGATATATATCCTTAACCCCTACCGCGCTGGCCACCCGGTGGACCGTTATCTTTCTTTTGCGCTGTTTATGCTTTTCCCGTCATATGAAGGTAACGGATTGCATTCTGGTGGGTTGGCTCCAGTCCGATTGCATTAACAAAGGCCTTTGCAGCAGCATCCATGTTCCCCAGCCCAAGATTGGCAAGCCCTATCAGGTAATAACAGTGCGTCTGATTCCGTTTATTCAGGTCATCATCAAAAATCAGGAAGTCCGGAAGCGATACCGCAAAATAACTTACCCGCATTACATCAAAGATATGCTGCTCTCCATAGTCCAGAAGCTTGTTAAACCTTGCCTTTGCCTCTACCGGCCGGTTCAGTTTTTCCTTGGCCAGTCCCTGATAGTAGATCATATCAGCCGGCTGGTCATTGTAATACATCATTCCAGCCGGTTCATCCGTACCGACGCTGGCTTTTTCAAAATACGCTTCTGCCGCTGTCTGATCGCCCCGGCGTTCTTTTATGACACCCAGATAATAGTTTACATGATTATCCTTACATCCTTCCAGCTTGCCTTCCCCAAGGTTCTCCGGATAGTACAAAGCCTTCTTCAGAAATTCTTCCGCCTCATCAAGGTCACCTCGTTCCATGGCTGACCGCGCCAGTTCTACCAGCGACACGGTATACTGGGTTGTTACCTTTCCTTCTCCTCCCTCCCATGGATGGAAACGGTTAGCCATAATAAACTCATAGGCATCCCCATAACGTTCTGAAAGATTCAGGAGGGTGGCATACTCAATCATCAGGTCATCCCGCTGCATGAACACATCCCTGGCCATATCATAGTGTTTCAGCCGCTCTGCCACCGGCATCCCCAGCTTCTTATACAGCTGGTCCAGTTCCAGGAAAATCCGCGCATCGCCGGGATTCAGCTCATATGCCCGCTCCATGGCCTGCTTTGCCTGATCCGGGTCATGTCTCTTGTTATAGTACGCCAGGGACAGATTCCTCCAGGTAATTGCAAAGTCCGGGTTTAACTCAGCAGAACGCTCCCAATACCCTATGGCTGTGTCGTACTGCATTTTATCGTAGTACAGGTTGCCCAGATAGTAATATGCATTGGCATCCTCACATTTTTCCCTGACCACGTATTCCAGGACCAGAATATCCTCCAGCTTATTGGGGAAACAGTAATCCGTGCTGCACTGTGAAGCCTGTAACAAAGTATAGGATGTATCTTTTCCCATCTTCCCCAGATAGTATGCCTTGTAGTAAAACAGCATGGGCCATGCCTCGTCGCATTGGGACAGAACCGCAACAGCCTCCTCATAAGCTCCGAACTCTGCATAATCGCGGGCCGTCATCAGATAGTTTTCATGGAAATTCCTGGCCAGGGTGTTGAACTCCTTAAGAAGGCTTTCCTTCTGCCTCCCGTCCACATAGGAACGCTCCATCCTGGATACATAATCAAAGGGATCCACGGCAAGATTCTCTTCGATCTCCCTGGCCGCCTGCTCTGTCTTTCCCATTTTCCTGAACAGATAGGCCCTAAGCCCACGCGCCTTCACATTGTGGGAGTTTTTCACCAGCCCTTTATCCACCATTTGCATCGCTTCCTCATAGTTACCGCGCCCTGCTTCAATGCAGGCCAGATAATAGAAGCTCATCTCCTGCTGCTCATTGGACCAGGTGGCCTTGTATAATGCATCAAACGCATCCTCTGTCCGGCTCTGATAGAGCAGAGTCAGGCCCAGATTATAATATGGCTCTGATTGATAAGGGTTCGGGTTTTTCCAGGTAGCCCGCCTGATTGCCTTACGGAAATATTTCTCCGCCTCTTTAAAACAGCCCCGGCGCAGCAACAGGCTGCCATAAGCATTGTTGGTTCTTAAATCCCCCGGGTCGCGCTTTAACGCCTCAAGATAGTATGGGTCCGGACGGTAGGTGGCATGGCGGTACTGTTCAATATGCTGCCCGGTCAGGTACAGTTCCTCCACCGTCATGATTTCCTCCGGGGCTTTGGAAGCCTCGGCAGGCTCCGGCAGCTTTGGAATCTCTTTTTTCAGCGGACGGTACGCCACCAGTTCCTTCTCTCCATCCAGTACCCGCAGCGTCAGCCCGGTCTCATCCTCCACCTGTGTGTGGATGACGGTCTCAAAGGTTTTTACCGGAGATAGTTTTGTTGTCTCATCCAGCAGGATCTCATTGCCATAAGTAAGAAGGACGCGTGCCTGCGGATACTCCTGTGTCCCATACGCAACTACCCTGATTCCCTCTTCTTCCACGTCCAGATTAATGACCGCATGGATAGATGCATTCTTCACCGCGCCCACTGCCTTGTACGGCATAAAATACTGGGTAAAGGTCTTCTCCTCCATGGGCTTAAGCCATGTAAAGTCCGGCTGGTTGTCCGTATATACGCCTGTCATCAGCTCTATGTAAGGTCCGTCCTCGTCTGTCAGGTTCCGGTCCCATGCCTTTCCGAAATCCCCGCATCCCCAGGTCCACTGCTTCTTTCCCGGTGAGATATGATGGTCCGCAACATGGAGGATACCGGCCTGTTTCTGATAATCATAACCGCCTACAAAGTTAAACTCACTTTTTTCCGCCATATACGAAGTCGGTACCGGGATGTTTTTATATCGGGAAATGTCCACGCCTTCACTGTAATCGTGCTTATAATATTCCCCTGTGGCGATTGGGAACCTGGATACATCCCGCTTGCCGTGGTCCATCACCGCATGGACATCCGGCGGGAAGATGGACTGGGTATGGTCATTGACCGGCACTGCCGGGTTGGCCCACCAGAGGAATGTCTGCGGAGTCGCGGTCCTGTTATATAACTGGCCCCGGATTTCGATATATGCCTTCCCGGGATACAGGGTAAAGCTGGCCTCTCCCTTTGTCCCATACATCTGGTCCACATCACAGATCCGGCATGTTTTGGAACCGTCTCCATTCTCTATGAGCATATAGTCCACAGGTGAAAATGTGGTCGGCCTGTGATGCTGCGGCCAGTTAAACTCAATGCCTCCGCTGATCCATGGTCCGCAAAGCCCCACCAGGGCAGGTTTGATGACATGGTTATAATACACAAAATCATACTGGTTGGTCTTATCATACGCCCTTTGGATCCTGCCCCCCAGTTCCGGCAGCACCATCACCTTCAGGTATTCATTTTCCAGCCATACCGCCTGATACACCTTATCCTTTTTCTCATCACTGATTTTCTCAATGGTGGGATAGGGATAGATTTTACCCGAGCTTCCCTGATACACACGGCTTTCCAGGAACATGGGGTTCTTATCCGCCTCTCCCGCCTCATATGTAGGAATCACAATGGACTCTTCCCAGATTTTTACTGCATCCATGCCAAATACCTCCTGTCATTATTATCAATGTTTTTTCTTTTTACTTCTTGCCTATACTATATCCGATAATCCTCGCATTTTCATTATATATGTTTGCCATAGAGTTTTGAAAAATTGCTCTTATGGCTTGACTTCCTGTTTTTACCTGCCATATAATAAAGGCAACATTGGCGTCATATGGAAAGGAGGGATTTTATGTTATCTACCGAACAGGGTGTGATTCCCGGCTCTGATTTTTATATCCATACTCCAAGCGCGCAGGCCTCTGCCATGTTCCTGTATCCCGTCAGCACAGGTTATTTCCGCTATCTCCCCGGATACTGTCTCCGGCGGTCTTCCTATGACAGCTTTCTGATTATGTACATGCAGAAGGGAAGCTGTGAAATCGAGACTGGAGGGCGGACCTGTCATGCCGGGCCGGACCAGATTGTCCTTCTGGACTGCTATGAACCTCACTGCTACTATACCACCACTGGATGGGATGCAGAATGGCTGCATTTTGACGGTTCCAATGCCCGCAGCTATTTTAAAGCAATCATGGACAGCAGGAATCCTGTGATCAATCTCCATGATACGTACCGTTTTGAGAAATATCTTCACAAGATCTATATCAGCTTTAAAGACCACATTTCCATCAAGGAAGCTTTGCTGAATAATTATATTGTAAACATCCTTACGGAACTGCTGATTGGTCGCGATATGGAACATTCTGTCAATGTTTCCGCCAACATTATCGAAGATACGGTGGCCTATATCAATGAGCATCTAGCCGGCCCTCTGACGCTGGAGGAGCTGGCCTCCCAGGCCTCCTTAAGCCCCTTTTATTTCAGCAGGCTGTTTAAGAAGGAAACCGGTTTTACCCCGCACGGATATGTCATCACCGCCCGTGTGAACAACGCAAAATTCCTGCTGAAATCCTCCAACGCCACCATTAAGGAGATCTGCTTCGGAACAGGATTTACCAGCGAAAGCAGCTTCTGCACCACCTTCAAGAAGATAACCGGAAGCACCCCATCCGAATACCGGGAACGTATCTGCCAATAGCACAGGAAGCAGTCCGCTTTGGACTGCTTCCTGTGCTCTATCATAGAATCCGCATTACCATTATTCTGCTGCTTTTCCCATCACTTCCCTGTAACTCTCCGGAGTTACGACAATCGCGTCCACGGCTGTTTCAAGCGGGACTTCCTTTCCTCCAATTACCTCATACAGGACTTCAACGGAGCCTTTACCCACGGAATCGGAAGAGAAGTAGGTGGCTGCTTTCATGCAGGTGCCGTCAGCCCCTTTACCGTTCCACTCATCCTTTGCCATGTACCCTCCCAGACCAACGACGCAGGCGTCTCCATCCAGGCCAGCGCTTTCCAGTGCCCGGACCGCTCCAATGGTTCCCTCTTCATTGGCCCCGGTTACCAGCCACTTTTTAATCTCCGGATGCGCTGTAATAACCGATGTTGCCGCTACGTTTCCTTTGTCCGTGGTTCCGTCATAGTCAGCCTTAAAGATACGCTCTGCCGGGAAGTCCGGGCAGTTTGCGGTAAAATTGTCATACTCTCCTTCCGCACGGGGTACGCAGGAAGATACCGTATCCATGGTCAGAAGCAGAAGGCCGCACTGTTCATCCTCCACCAGGTTATTATCTTTTGCATAAGCTGCCAGCCAGTCTCCGTTGGCCTGGCCGATGACATAGGCATTAATGCCCACCCATGGCGCCAGCTTGTCACCCGCGTCATTTTGAAGCGCGTCATCACATGCAACCACAGGAATCCCCGCCTCTTTGCATTTATCCACTACCACCTGGGACATGGTCTGGTCCGGAATGCAGGTGACTATCCCTTTGGCCTGGTTGGCCACCGCATTGTCAATTGCTTTCAGATATTCCTCCGGGTTCATTTTCGCATCCACATAAATGAACTCGTCCCCACGTTGTTCCACAACCTTCTTTGCGGCCTCGCCTTCATCAATAAACCAGGTCTGGTCGCCTGCTTTATAGATACCGTAAATCACGCCTTTAGCAGAAGCGTCCCCGCTCCCTGCGTTATCCGCCTGTGACGCCGGGGCTGCTGCCTGGGTTGCCGGTTCGTCATCAAATCCGCTGCATCCGGTCAACGCGACCGCCACTGCTGCTGCCATTACTACCCCTAATACTTTCTTCATGTTCATAACCTCCTGATTTTATTGTTATATTTCTTCTATTTCAAAGGGACCTTACTGGTTCTTCATGGAAGCTGCCAGCAGTTCCTTTTCCCTTCTCTGTTTACGGATATAGTCGGTTGTCAGTGCGAAGAGCAGCAGACCGCCCTTTGCCACATACTGCCAGAACGTGGGTACATTGACCATCGTAAGGCCGGTGTTGAAAGCCTGAATCAGGATAATACCCAGAATCGTACCGCCCATATCACCCACGCCGCCTACAAAGGAAACGCCGCCCAGAATAACCGCCGTAATGGCGTCAAATTCCAGATTGACATTAGCGGCCGGCTGCCCGGAATTCATACGGGCCGCAAAAATGATACCGCCGATGGAACAGAGGATGCCCATCATGATGTAGCAGGTGGTGATAATGCGTTTGGGATTCAGACCCGCAAGCCTCGCCGCGTCCATGCTGCCGCCGATGGCGTAAACACTTCTGCCGAATTTAGTTCTGGCCAGGATGATACCGAATATCACGATGCAGAGTACCATGATCCACACAGACAAAGGTATATTGGCAATCCGTGCTTTGCCCAGTATGAGAAAACTCCGGTTGCTGATGGAAATCGGTTTCCCGCCGCAGATGATATAAGCAAATCCCCTGACAATGGACTGGGTAACAAGGGTCGCAATGAACGCCTCAAGATGGATCCGGTTAACCATAAACGCATTGAAGCATCCAATCATAATTCCGCAGGCAATGGTTAGGAGAACGGCAAGGCCAAAGGAAAATCCCTTACCTACCAGAAGCGCGGCCATGACGCCTGAAAATGCCGCAAGTGAGCCGGGAGACAAATCGTTCTGGCCCGCGATAATCAGATATGTATGCCCGATGGCCACCAGGCCCACCAGAGATGCCGCAATCAGAATGTTTATCATGTTGGTAACACTAAAAAAGTTCTTATTCAATATCGTAAACAGTGCAAACACCACTGCAATTGCCGCCAGAAGCACCAGCTTGTCTCCGCTGATACGCAGTGCGCCCTTCTTATTTGTACTCATGATTCCTGTACCTCCCCAAACATTCCAAGACTTAATAACCTGCTTTCCGTTGCCTCTTCCCTGGAAACCTCCCCTACTATCTTCCGTCCTTTCATGACAATAATCCGGTCCGAAAGGCCGATCACCTCAGGAAGCTCCGAGGATATCAGTATCACGCCCAGACCCTGCTTTGCAAATTCACAGATCATCTGGTAAAATTCAGATTTCGCCCCCACGTCAATCCCCTTTGTAGGCTCATCCAGAATCAGGACCTTCGGATTGGTGCTGATCCAGCGCGCCACAATGCATTTCTGCTGGTTGCCTCCGGACAGTTCCACGATTTTCTTGTCCGGGGACGGGGTTTTAATCTTAAAATTGCGGATGCCATCCCCGGCCACCTTCTCTTCCTTTTTGCGGCTGACAAATCCAAACCGGTTGGAGTTTTTGTCCAGCAGGGAAATATTGATATTGTCACTGATACTTAAGTTGGCAAGTATACCCTGAAGCTTTCTGTCCTCCGGCACCAGCACGATGCCGTGTTCCATGGCCTCATGGGGCGATCGGTTGTGTATCTTTTTTCCTTCCAGGCAGACTTCCCCGGTCTTCATGGCATCCGCCCCGATGATTGCACGCATCATCTCCGTCCGCCCGGCGCCCACCAGTCCTGAAAATCCCAGTACCTCTCCTTTTCTTAAGACAAAGGAATTCTCCAGTACATAATCAGAAGAAACTCCTTTTACCTCCAAAAGCACATCGCCGATGGTCTTGTCCCGGTCCAAGTCCTTGTATATGTCTCCAAGGCTGCGCCCCACCATCATTTGAATCATATCCGCCTCCGGAACCACGCCGGTCTTCACCGTATCCACATAACGGCCGTCCTTAAAAATCGCCACCTTGTCCGTAATCCTCTGGATTTCATCCATGCGGTGCGACACATAGATGATGATTTTTCCTTCCGTCTTCAGTTTTTCAATAATCTTAAACAGTGATTCAATCTCGGAATCAGATAATGAGGCGGTTGGCTCGTCAAAGCAGATCACCTTCAGGTTCTCCCTGGAATACGCTTTCATAATCTCCACCATCTGCTGATAAGCGATACTCAAGTCCTTAACCTTGGTATCCGGGGCAATGGGAAGCCCAAAGTCATGGATAATCTTAGCGGCATCTTCATTGGCTTTCCGTGTATCGATGAAACCGAAGCGGTTAACCGGCATCCTTCCCAGGTAGATATTCTCCGCCACTGACAACTCCAGCAAAATCTGCCGTTCCTGATAAATAATGGAAATTCCTTCCTCAATTGCCTCATGGGGCGACTGAAAATGCTTTTCCACCCCATCCAGCAGATATTTTCCGCTGGTCGGCTGATAATCCCCATTCAGAACCTTGAGCAATGTAGATTTGCCCGCGCCGTTTTCACCCAAAAAAGCCAGAACTTCCCCGGAATGCGCCTGAAACGATACCTGGTCCAGAGCTTTCACACCCGGAAAGTACTTGGATATGTTCTGAAATTCCAATACACTCTCCATACGGCTGCCTCCTTTTTATTTTTCTTCTCCTCAATTGCTTTTATGTTTTTATTATAGCGCAATAATATTTTTCGGCATTACTGTCCCTTGCCCTGTCGTTTTTAAAACTTGCTCTCATATATTTTTTCAATTTTCTTTTTTTCATAAAAGATATATACTTAAATTAAAATGGAGGAATCGTAAAATGAAGATAAATACACAGAAATTTACTGATAGATCAGAGAATACTTATGAAATTCATGAAGCGACGACCAACTTGGGACTGACCGTTACGCTGTCTCCCCTTGGTGCCTCGATTCAAAAAATTGCCATCCGTACCGATCAGGGAGAAGACCTTTCCATGGCGCTTTCCCTTCCGGATCCCACAGTCCGTCCTGCCGATGCAGGATATGCCGGGGCAACGCTGGGGCCCAATGCCGGGCGCATACGCGGCAGTGAACTTCCCATAGGAAAACAGATATACCATCTGACACCGAATGAGGGCTGCCATCAGCTCCATGGCGGCCCCCACAACCTTTCCACAATCATATGGGCCACAGACTCCGTCACATGCACCCATGATTATGTAAAAATACAGTTTTCCTCATTCCAGCCGGACCGTATGGATGGGTTTCCGGGAAACCGAACCTACCGGGCCGTCTATACCCTGGATGATACCAACTGGCTCACGGTTGAATACAGCGCCCGGACGGACTCTCCTACCTATATCAATCTGTCCAACCACACCTACTGGAACCTTTCCGGGGATTTTTCACGTTCCGGGCTGGAACAGGAGCTAACCGTGTTCTCAAACAATATCAGCCTTCTGGATACGGAGTTCCTGCCCGTAGATGTCATACCGGTTGCCGGGACTGCTTTTGATTTCCGCAGGCCTCGGCGCCTGGATAACGCCATGCGCTCCTTAAAGGACGAATGCAGCCGTTCGCAGCTTCATATCGGCAAAGGTTATAACCACGCGTTTCTCCTGAATAAACCGGAACCATTCCGCTCCATACGCTCCATACGCCGCACCCTTCCTCTAAAAAAGGCATGTGTTCTGCGTGATCCCGGTTCGGGCCGGACCTTGAAAGTCATGACGGACGCCCCGGCCCTGGTCCTGTATACCGGCGGTTTCCTGCAAGATGGCCTGTTCATGTCCAATAACCAGTATTCCCGTCCCTCCTGCGCCATTGCCCTGGAAGCTCAGGACCTGCCCGATGTCATGCATATCCTGCCGCATGCTTACCGCCTTACTACACCAACGGAACACTTCCACCGGATGATACGATTTCATCTTATTTAATACGGTAATATCAAATTTTCTATTGATCCAGATCCGGATTACGCACCCTCCCGCTACCGTTACAGTGGCTGCATTTCTGTTAGCCGTATTTGCACCATGCGCATCCGGAACCATCGCAGTGATAACAGCTTAGATTAGACATTCCTGTACCGTCGCACCATTTACAGTCGACTGTACTGGCAATCCTGCCTTCATTAAGCTTCTCATAGTAGGAGTCGCTTACTGAAAAGCTGATATAAATCATCGGGTTTCTGTCAAGAATCAACTGCATATAGTCCATCAGGCTCATGTAAGCCGCATCATAGCCAACGGTTTTTCCATCCCATGAGACCATCTTCATGTCGTAATAGAAGGTGCTGCCATCAATCTCATAATCCAATATTGCCTGATTGTATTTACTTCTGCTTGAAGGATAATCCGTGTCAGGAAATTTTGACGTAGTGACAGAGGATGTACCGGATGACGTTTGGTTTTTGAACTGGCTGCTTGAGCCTGGGCCGTTCCCGCAGGGTTTCCTCCTCCCGATATACGGCCGTAAGCAGTTTTCCAAAATTCCATATATCAACCCGTCCGTCCAGAAATTTTGTAATATAGATTATACTCCCCAGCTGTTTTGCCAAATCTGTGGGTATGTCTTGCTTTGCATTGTCCTCCATCGCAACTTCTCCTGCTCTGATAATAGCCGATTTTTTCTATTATACTTCGTATGTCCCCAAAACGCAATCGAACTGCCGGAGCTTGCTGCTCAAGGTTCAAAATGCCACATCAATAATTCTACTCGAATCCCCTACCTTCATCCAGCCGCTCTGCCTCTCTGGCAAAGACATGGAAAATGCCGAAATTTTTTTGTCATCTGATAGACTATGGTCATACCATCGTTTTCTGACATCGGCATAAGAGAATGATATCCAGATCCCTAGATATGCTCGAATCACTTTTACATCACTATTGGCTACTTCGTATTATCAAGTTTTATAGTATGAAATAACCAAAAGGCCCCAGGAGCATCCAGCTCCCAGGGCCAAGGCATCTATTTCTCACGCCCCGAAAAACACCTATTTCCAGGCCGCAATTTCACTCAACCTTCATTCAAAAACTACCGCATCTTGTGGTTTTATCCACTTTTTCTCTCCAAAAACCACAATTGGCATCTAAACTACCGTAGCTTAATGTGGTGCTGCGGGGGAATAGATGCCAATATTAGTATTTATTTTTAGCCGACTTTATCAATGCCTATTCCTAAACCCACCACTCGCCTGAGCGTTTATTTTCTTTTCTAACTACATAGCCCTTATCTTGTAATTATGCCGACATCCATATATCATGAAAATGATAATATCTTTAAATACCTGCGTAAAATCATTCAGCTTTGCTGTCACTATATCAATACAGTCCATCTGGATATCCGCATCATCCGTCTTTATATACTGCTCACTTTTCTGCACAATTCTTTCAGCACAGCTTTTCATAAACTGCAGCATATCCTCTATCCGCATTACATTCACTGGTTCTTTTTCTTCCACGGGTTCCAGATTAAATCCTTTTATGATGTCCTCACTAAATTTCATACTGCTATCCTCGCTTTAATTTGATCCAGCTTATGCTGACACCTTTCTCCAAACTCCTCTAACTTTTTGGGATAATAGTCTGTAAACTGTATTTTTGATCTTAAAGGTGCGCAATAAACAGGCGCCTCCATCGTTAAATCTATATAGAAAATATCACTTTCAATTCCTTTTTCAGCAAAATATCCTTCCAAATACATAGATATCCCTTTATATAAATCAAAATCTTCTGTATAAATAGCGATGTCAATATCACTCTTCCCCTCCACATAACGAGTTGTCACATAGCTGCCAAAAACAAAAACATTATACCCATCTACACCAAACTGTCTCTCGACCTTTTTCTGCAGTTCCAGGAGCTCATACAATCTGGCCATTGTTTTTTCTCTCGCATTCTCTTTTGATAGTTCAAATTTCAGGTTTCTGTCCGGTTGGACCTCTACCCTCTTGATGATTTTGAATACGGATGAATTGATTGCTATGGACGAATCAATTGAATCTGCCTGAGTGGAAGCATTCACCTCCCGAAGATATTCCTCTATCTGATGGGTCAAGTCTGCCAGTTTTATCTCCTGGTATCGCTTGGCAGCAATCTGAAAATAGAGTTGCTCCATCCTTTCATAGTCTTTATTGCATCTGTTCCAGCACACATTTAATTCAGATTCCATACACTGTCTTTCTTTGATGATTCCGGTCAGTATCTTTTTCGTTTCCTCATGGTACAGAGTTGGCTCTGTTTTCATTCGCATAAGAGCTTGTAAAAACATTTCATCCAGCTGCTTCTCTGTCAAAATGGGCATCTTACATGGTTCCTTCGTAGCTGGGTCGTAATGCCTGCATTTCCAATATCGGACGTTCCTGTTGTCACCCTTGCTGCTCTGTTTATAGATGGAATATACCCCGCCGCAGCTGCTGCATATCAACCGGCCTGTATACATGGATGTTCCCTGGATGGAGCCGGTTGGATGACGCTGGTTCCATAAATCCCGGGAGCGTTTCAGATGTTCCTGTACCCGTTCAAACTGCTCGTCTTCAATCATTCTCGGGTACGGTTCCACTCCCAGATAGTCCTTGTTACTCAATATTTTCCGGATAAGGGCGGGTGTCCAAGATGGTTTCCCACAGACGGATGGTACCTTCTTGTCCTTTAGCATCCCAGCTATTTTTTTGATGGATTCCCCTCCATCATATGCATCAAAGATAAGGTGTACAGCCTCACTCTGCCCTAAATCCATTCTCATGTCTCCGTCAACCAGACGGTACCCGTAGGTGATATAGTTGTTCACATGGCATCCCTCCTGTCATATGACTGGCTCATATAGGTTAAGTCCGCACCGCAGATGGAAACCCAGCTCCCGTTCCTTTCCCACAGAGACTTCCCGGACCAGGAGGATAAACTGGTCACCATCGAACGCCTGCATCTTCCCATCATATCCCTGGAGCTGATGCAGGGTGGCCTGTAATCCTGTGATGGTATCCTGGTGGATACCTCTACTGTGCAGCTGTTTCTCTTCTGACCTGCATCTGCTTAGCTCTCGTTCAATCTTCCGGCTCTCCTCAAAATAAAGAGCAGAGTCGATACACTCATTTGCTTTTAACTGCCTGAGTATATGTCTCTGCTCTTTTAGTTCCAGTTTCTTTTGATTTAAGGTACCCAATGCCTCATGGAGACCATTGGCCTCCTGTATCCTCTTTACCCCTTGTATGATTGGACCAAATAACTCATCTGCATGTCCCACAAGAGTATTAAAGGCATTCACAAACATATTTTTTATATCATCTTCCCCTATCTCATTGATGAAGCACTGGCATGCCTCTGACCGATGGCCCGGACATCTCCACTTGATGGACACTCCCTTTTGTTTCTGCTCCTTCTTACGGATGAAGGCTCTTCCGCATTCCCCGCATACCACATACCTGCATGGTCTGACATCGAAACCACCTTCTTTCCGTTTCCTATTTGTGCTTCTATTCGACACTACTCTCCGAAGCTTGTCCAGAAGAATGCCTGGACAGGGCAGCCAGTCCGCCTGCCTGCAGCTGACAGGCATCATAGGAATCCCACCCCTCCGGGTTCTCCGGGGGCCGCCCTCATTGCGTGGTCCCCGGCCAAGGGGGCTGTGACTGGACGGAAGTATCATTGTCAGCTGTCCGGGATTATGGCGATTCAACCCTGCTTATGATTGATTGAGAGTCAGGTGTGTACCGCTCTTGCCTTAAGATGTATTGCACATCCATGGACAGGACCATGTCCTGCAGGCAGTCTTCGCGCACCCCTCACGTCGCTTTCGTTCCTCACGACCGGACAGCCAATGTAACGGATTGGCTGGATATGAAGTTGTCAATGTACGGCGGACTGGTTTACTCCCATCCTTTTTAGTCAGGCCTGTATGATTCATTTTTTCTTTTGTAGAATATAATATATCCGGTCTACCACTTAAGAGATGGACCGGTTATACCCCATTCTCTCCTTCCATTCCCGGTTTTAGAAAAATACCCCCCCCCCCTACTATTTAAAAGCCAAAAAATAGGCCTTCTGATAACCAACAAATTTAATTTTCAGAATTATGCACAGTGCTCTCCTGAAAATCCCTATGAAAATACATAGTATTTTAGTTGAATTTATCTGTTGTTGATGGGTAGATGTTTTCTTCCTTCATGTGAATCCTTCAGATAACTTCGTTGGGTCAGCCTCCCCTGTACTCATACATTCCCCTCTCATTAATGGACAATTTCAATGAGTTTACCGGGATGGACTTATGTTTTTCTTTACACATGAATGGACTAACCAGTTTCTCACCCTCGTACCATCCTCTTCTAAAGAAAATATCCCCCTACTACTAGTACAGCATTGCCAAAATAATAATGAATAGACGTTGCTTTTTTATTGTAGTCGGTGCATAATAATTCT
>ERZ773118.347-NODE-347-length-56970-cov-154.192_pt1 | contig 56970 bp, 53 predicted proteins | sample MGYA00580562_ERZ773118 | MGnify/ENA primary metagenome ERZ773118 (study PRJEB29015, sample SAMEA2737878) | human gut metagenome | biome: human gut; feature: human-associated habitat; material: faeces | place: China | collected 2012 ... | reverse complement strand
GGCAATTCATCGCACCACCTATAGAGCTGGGCGACTTCTTGCCCGTTAGGTTAAATACTTTATCTATTAATTCTCTATCTGCTATAGATCCCTTTATAAATTTCCAATTTGATTTAGAATGTTTTTTTACTTCTTTTTCTATCTCATCTAATCTATATTCTTTAATTCTGACATCATAATAGTCATTTAAATTATCTATTCCTAAAATATTTATAGAATCTATTTTTTTTAATAATTCTAATACTAAATTAGATCCAATAAATCCTGCTGCTCCTGTTATTAAAACATTTTTTCCTTCTAAATTAATATTTTTATCTAACATGTTATCTCACTTTCCATTCTAATCTCTTCCAAATAGATCTCTTGAATATACTTTTTCTCTCACATCATCAAGACAACTATCATATCTATTTGCTACTATACTTTGACTTAATTTTTTAAATTCATCTAAATTATTTACAACTCTACTTCCAAAGAATGTGCTTCCATCTTCAAGAGTTGGTTCATAAATTATTACAGTAGCTCCCTTAGCTTTTATTCTTTTCATAACTCCTTGAATAGATGATTGACGGAAATTATCTGAATTTGCTTTCATTGTAAGACGATATACACCTATAACAATTTCTTTTTCTTTTGAAGCTGACCAATCACTATTAGGACCATAAGCTCCTGCTAATTCTAATATACGATTAGCTATAAAATCTTTTCTTGTTCTATTTGAATCAACTATTGCAGACATCATGTTTTGTGGTACATCATTATAGTTTGCTAAAAGTTGTTTTGTATCTTTAGGTAAGCAATATCCTCCATAACCAAATGATGGATTATTATAATGTGTACCTATTCTTGGATCTAAACATACTCCATTTATAATATCTGTTGTATTTAATCCCTTCATCTCTGCATAAGTATCAAGTTCATTAAAATAGCTTACTCTTAGTGCTAAATAAGTATTGGCAAATAGTTTTACTGCTTCTGCTTCTGTAAATCCCATAAATAAAGTATCTACATCTTTTTTTACAGCTCCTTCTTGCAGTAATGCTGCAAAAGTATGAGCAGCTTTTACTATTTTCTCATCGTTTTTATCTAACGATACTATTATACGAGATGGATATAGATTATCATAAAGAGCCTTCGATTCACGTAAAAATTCAGGACTAAATATTATATTCTTTGTATTGTATTTTTTTCTTACTGACTCTGTATATCCTACTGGAATAGTAGATTTAATAATCATTATTGCTTCTTTATTTACTTTTAAAACTTCTTCTATTACAGATTCTACTGCTGAAGTATCAAAATAATTTCTCTTTGGATCATAATTTGTTGGTGCAGCAATAATTACATAGTCTGCATCCTTATATGCAAAATTACCATCTAATGTTGCAACTAAATCTAATTTTTTAGTAGCTAAGTATTCTTCAATATAGTCATCTTGAATCGGAGATTTTTTATTATTAATCATCTCTACTTTCTCTGGAATAATATCCACAGCTACTACATGATTGTTTTGAGCAAGTAAAACTGCAAGAGAAAGTCCTACATACCCAGTTCCTGCTACAGCTATATTTAAAGGTGAGCATTTTTCTATTTCAACATTTTTACTCTCATCTACAAATAAAGAAACTATATCAAATTCTAACACGTCTCCTAAAACTTCTAATTGCTGTATAGATGGAATAAAATCACTTGTTTCCAAACGACTTAATAATGCTCTATTAATACCTGTTAAATCTGCTAGCTGTTGTTGAGTTAACCCTTTTTCTTTTCTTCTTTCTACAACTTTTGTTATCAATAATTCCTGTGATAATTTTTTCATAGCATCTTTCCTTTCTTGTTATTTAAAATAATAAAAATATTTTATACAAATATATTTTATCCTATAAATATGATTTTTTCAAGAATAAAATTCTTAATTTTTACTATTGATATTATTTAAAATAACAAAAGAGAATTATATTTCAAATTCTCTTTTATCTTCCATAACTATAAAAAGTTTCTATAAATTATTTTTATACCAATCAATTGTTAGCTCTAATCCTTCGTTTACTGAATATTGTGGATTATACTTTAATACTTCTTTTGCTCTATCTATACTTGCTGTTGAATGTTTTATATCCCCTTCTCTTTCCTTTTCATAGCGAGGACTAATATCTATTTTTTCTAATAATTCGCTTAATTTTTTATAAAGATCATTTAAACTTGTTTTCTGTCCATATCCTATATTAAACGCTTTTCCTGAAGCTTCACTAGTAGCAATACAAGCTTTTAAATTTGCTTCTACAACATTATCTATAAATACAAAATCTCTTGATGTCTCCCCATCGCCATATATTACGGGCTGTATTCCATCTAATAATTCTTTAACAAATTTTGGAATAACAGCTGCATAAGCTCCATTTGGGTCTTGTCTTTTTCCAAATACATTAAAATATCTTAATCCAACTGTTTCTAATCCATATAATCTATAGTACAAATCTGCATATTCCTCATTTATTCTTTTTGTTAATGCATATGGTGAAATTACTTTTCCTTCACTACCTTCTTGCTTTGGTAATATCGGATCATCTCCATACACAGCAGATGATGATGCATATACAAATTTCTTAACATTATTTTCTCTTGCTGCTTGCATCATATTTAGATGTCCTTTTACATTTATATCATCATATAATACTGGCATTTCTATACTTCTTGGTACACTTCCCCAAGCTGCTTGGTGAATAACATAATCTACATCTTTGCAAGCTGTTCTACAAGTATTAATATCTCTTATATCTCCCTCTATTAATTCAAAATTAGATTTTTTTAAAAATTCAGCTATATTTTCTCTTTTTCCTGTTGAAAAATTATCAAGTACTTTAACTTTATGACCTAGATATAGTATCTTTTCTACTATATTAGAACCTATAAAACCAGCTCCTCCGGTTACTAAAAAAGAAGTTCCTTTTGGAAATTCTATGCAATTGTTCATTTCTAGCCTCCAAATTCAAATATTTATCTTAATAGAACTAATTTAATAAATTTCATTAATTATTATTTTCTCCAAACCATCTTATTAACTATTCCTGTATAAGATTGTATTATCTTCACTACTTTTGTTGAAACATCTTCTGTATAATTAGGAACTGGTATTCCATAATCACCATTTTCATTCATTGTTACTGCAAGTTCTACTGCCTGTTCAACCTCATTATTTGATATTCCTGCTAGTACAAAACATCCTTTGTCTAACGCTTCTGGTCTTTCTGTACTTGTTCTTATGCAAATAGCAGGAAATGCTCTGTTAATTGATGTAAAAAATGATGATTCTTCTGGTAATGTTCCACTATCTGAAATAACTGCAAAAGCATTCATTTGTAAGTTGTTGTAATCATGAAAACCTAATGGTTCATGTAGTCTTATTCTTTCATCTAATTTGAAATTTCTTTTTTCTAAATACTTTTTAGATCTTGGATGACAAGAATACAAAATTGGCATATCATATTTTTTAGCTATATTATTAATTGAAGTGAATAAAGATATAAAATTAGCTTCTGTATCTATATTTTCTTCTCTATGCGCACTTAAAAGAATGTAACCTTTTTTAGCTAATCCTAACTTATTTATTATGTTAGATTTATCTATTTCTTCTAAGTTTGCTCTTAGTACTTCAGCCATTGGTGATCCTGTTACATATGTTCTCTCTTTAGCTACTCCTGATGCATTTAAATATCTTCTTGCATGTTCTGAATAACACATATTAACATCAGAAATTATATCTACTATTCTTCTATTTGTTTCTTCTGGTAAACATTCATCAAAACATCTATTTCCAGCTTCCATATGGAATATTGGTATATGAAGTCTTTTAGCTGCAATTACTGATAAACATGAATTTGTATCTCCTAATACTAATACTGCTTCTGGTTTTATTTCTTCCATTAATTGATAACTTTTCGCAATAATATTTCCCATTGTTTCTCCTAGATCATTACCTACTGCATTTAAGTAATAATCTGGATTTTGTAACTTTAAATCATGAAAAAATACTCCGTTCAAGCTATAATCATAGTTTTGTCCTGTATGAGCTAATAAACAGTCAAAATATTTTCTACACTTTTTTATTACCTCTGCTAATCTAATAATTTCTGGACGTGTTCCTACTATAATCAATAGTTTCAATTTACCATTATTTTTAAAAGAAACTTTTTTATCCATTAATTTATACTCCTTTTTTCTATTTATACATTCCTAATGAAATAACTTCTCCTGAGTCAACTTTCATATACTCCGGAAGGATATTTTCTCCTTTTACTATAGCACCAGGAGCTAAATGGCATCCTTTATTTAGGACACAATCATGATCTATTATTGCTCCACAATTTATAATGCAACCCTTAGCTATTTTTACATTAGTATTTATAATGACATAGGGCATTACTACACATCCATCTTCTATTGTAGCTAAAGGACTTATGTAAGCTAATGGATGCACTATTTTTGCTAGTTTTATTCCATAATTTTGCAACTCTTCTTCCCATTCAATACGAGTTCTATTATTTCCAAAAGCGGGATACATTTCTATATCGTCATCTTTAAACTTTGTATACTCTTTACATTTCCCTAGAATACTATTTCCCTGTAAAAGATCATCTAAAAAGAAAATTTCTTCATATTTATTTATTTGTTGTGCTATATCAGCTACAACTTTCCCATGTCCACCTGCTCCTAAAATTATTAACTTCATATATTAAATCTCTTCAAAGAAAGTATCTGGTCTTTCTGGATTAAAACATTCATTACACCACATAATAGTAACTAAATTTTCTGTTTCACTTAAATTTATAATATTATGTGTATATCCAGGTATCATATCTACTACTGTTATTTCTTCTCCACTTACCCTATACTCCAAAATTTCATCTGTTCCAATTTTACGTAGTTGGATTATTCCTGTTCCAGCAACTACAATAAATTTTTCAGTCTTTGTATTGTGCCAATGTTGTCCTTTAGTTATCCCAGGTTTTGATATATTAATACTTACTTGTCCTCTATCTAAACTTTTAACTAATTCTGTAAAACTTCCTCTATTATCTACATTCATTTTCAACTTGTATGAAAAATCTTTCGGATCTAAATATGAAAGATATGTTGAATATAGTTTCTTTTCAAAACTTCCTTCTGTTAAATTAGGAATAAATAGATTTTTTCTACTTTCTTTAAAAGAATATAATAAATCCACTATTTCTCCTAAAGTTGCACGATGTATTTCTGGAACATAGCAATATCCATATTCATCTTTAGTTTCATTGTTTTCTATTGCTCTTAATAGTTCTTCTACTAAATCATCAATATATACTAATTCAAGTTCAGTATTTCTATCATTTACTTGAATAGGTAAATCATTAGCTATATTATTACAAAATGTTGCTACAGCTGAGTTATAGTTTGGTCTACACCATTTCCCAAAAAGATTTGGAAAACGATATATTAAAACTTTTGCTCCTGTTTCTTTAGAATACTCTTTAAATAGTTCTTCTCCAGCAAGTTTACTTTTTCCATAATCACTTCCTGCATATCTTCCTTCAAGAGTTGCCTGAATTGAAGACGAAAGCATAACAGGACAATTATTTTTATGTTTTTTTAAATTTTCTAAAAGTGTAGATGCAAATCCAAAGTTTCCTTCTATGAATTCTTCTTTATTTTTAGGTCTATTTACTCCAGCTAAATTAAAAACAAAGTCTGCTTTTTTACAAAACTCATCTAACTGTTCTAAAGTATTATCTATGTCATATTCTAAAATTTCTAAGTCACTTGATATTTTATGAGTTTTATCTTTTCCATCCCTTATATTTTTTAAATTTTCAACTAAATTTCTTCCAACAAATCCTTTTGCTCCTGTTATTAAAATCTTCATAATTAAAACTCCATTCCAAATAGATTATTTATTTTTTTCTTGTTCCCATTTTTCTAATTCTTCTCTAATATATTCTAAAGAAAGTAACTTTTCTTGAACTTGTTTTACGTCTAATAGTTCTGTGTTACTTGAATTAAATTCTGTTAAAGTATTTCTTTTTGCATCTCCATCTTTAAAATATTTATCATAATTTAAACCACGTTTATCACAAGGAACACGATAAAAATCTCCCATGTCTATTGCATTTGAACACTCTTCATTTGTTAAAAGTGTTTCATACATTTTTTCTCCATGACGAATACCTATAACTTTGATTTCGTGATTTGGTGCAAATAGTCCAGTTACAGCTTTTGCTAATACTTCTATTGTACATGCTGGTGCTTTTTGAACTAAAATATCTCCTGTAACTCCATTTTCAAATGCAAATAGAACTAGATCTACCGCCTCATCAAGTGTCATTACAAATCTTGTCATATTTGGATCTGTAATAGTTATTGGATTTCCTGCCTTAATTTGATCTATCCACAGTGGAACTACTGAACCTCTTGAACATAGTACATTTCCATATCTTGTACAACAGATTTTACTTTCTTCTTCACTTACAGTTCTTGATTTTGCAACTATTACTTTTTCCATCATGGCCTTTGATGTTCCCATTGCATTTACTGGATATGCTGCCTTATCTGTTGACAGACAAACTATATTTTTTACTCCAGCTTCAATTGCTGCAGTTAGTACATTTTCAGTTCCTAAAATATTTGTTTTTACTGCTTCAATTGGGAAAAATTCACATGAAGGTACTTGTTTTAATGCTGCAGCATGAAATATGTAGTCAACTCCATGCATAGCATTTTTAACTGAACTTAAATCTCTAACATCTCCAATGTAGAATTTGATCTTATCTACTACTTCTGGCATTTTAGCTTGAAATTCATGACGCATATCATCTTGTTTTTTTTCATCTCTTGAAAATATTCTTATTTCTCCAATATCAGTATTAAGAAAACGATTTAATACAGCATTTCCAAAAGATCCTGTTCCACCTGTTATTAATAAAGTTTTATTTTTAAGTAAGCTCATTATATCTCCCTTATACAACATATATTTTATTTTAAAGTTTTAAGTTCCATAAATTACCAAGTTCAAAGTCATACTCATCAGGATAAATCTTGTCCATTCCATTGTCACTTGTAAATGTCATTTCTCCGAAATATATTCTTCCATTAATTTCATACAAATCAACTCGTACTTGATCAATATCTTTACATAACTTTAAAACAATTGTTTTCATTAATTCAAATTTTTCGGGTTTCTTAATTACAACAGCTGAAGCTTCATAATTTCCTATTCTGAACGATTGTTTCTTCCATTTCATATCATATATAACTCTTTTGTGATCTGTAAATCTATCAGTATCTACTCTACAGTAATAAGGCTGTCCTTCTATACATATAAATTTATAATCAGTAATATTTTCTCCCATATATCTCTCAATAAGTATTTTCGGCTTAATATCAGCATAATGCATTTCAAAATTTAAATCTGCTAGATTCCTTTTTAAATAGTAATTATATTTTTCTTTTAGAAATTTCATATTTATTCCTTTTTTTTTATCACATAACGATACACTACCGCTGTCATGATTACACTTAATTACAAATTTATCAGGTAATTTATCAAAATCAATTTCTTCAAATTTATCATAAACTCCTAGTAACGGTATCAGATACTCTTCACCAATAATTTGTTTTATCCATTCTCTCACTAAATATTTATCTGCTAATTTTTGCTTTAAGGGTGTTGAACATAACAATTTAGAAACATTCAATTTTTCTGTATATCGTTTTGGATTATCCCAACTTAATATATTACCTGTTAATCTTTGGTATTCTTCAGATATTATTTTTTTTCTATCAGCCTCACACAAAGTTTGGTATTTTTGAATTTTCATCATTGTATACTTAGCATTTTTTTTAAAAATAATTTCGTCTGTTAATATTTTTTTCACTATATTTTTTATAAACATTTAAAGTCTCCCTCCATATTTTCTAATTACTTTTTATTTTGAGTCTGTCTAACATGTTATTTTTTAATACACTAAAAACTGTTCTTCCTATTGTAGTATTTATAGTTTTCTCAAAAATATAAATGTTAAAAAAATATATTATTATTCCAATAATACCTTTAATAATTAATCTATACAAAACATTACCTATAGGAATATATATAACATATACTAATATACCCATTAATATTGAACTTAATACAGCTACTGCTATGAATTTTATTAAATCAAGACATACAAAATATTGATATGTATATAGTGCTTGAACGGTAAATACTGTTATTTCTGTAATTAATGTTCCTATTGCAGCACCTATTGAGCCCAATTTTGGTATTAATACAATATTTATAATTATATTTATTACTGCCCCCAATACGCATGACAATACAAAAACTTTGTCTAGTTCATTAGGTAATAATACTTGTGTTCTAATTACATTTGCCATCGCTATAAATAAAGTACTAGGTAATAAAATATAAAATAAAAATATACATTTATCATATCTAGGCCCATAATAAAATGGAACAAATTCATCCATTATAGCCATCATTCCTATCATTATAGGTACTGATATTAATACCGCTAGAGCTAATGACATTTGAATGATTTTTCTCAATTCTTCTTTATTAACTTTTCCTGTTAAGTTTGCCATTCTAGGCAACATTACAGTTCCAAATGCTGTAATAATACATAATGGTAAGCTGATCAACTTATCAGTACTTTCATAAAACCCAACTTCTACAGTTCCACTCATAATACCCAACATAATTTTATCCATTATTCTATAAAAACTTATTGCAATTGTAGGTATAAATAAAATCATATTAGGCTTAATGTGTATAGTTATATTGGAGAATTTTACTTTACTATAATCAACAAATCTGAAAATAAAAGTCCACAACAATACTTGATTAACTAAAATTGAACTAGCCATAATTATAGTATATGCTATTATATCAACTTCGGACTTAACAAAAATAAATATAGAAATTATTGAAATGATTTTAACAATTGCATTTCTTAGAACAATAAGTTTAAATTGTTCTAATCCTTGAAAAAACCATGTAATATCAATTCCAGCAGATATCACATATAAAATCATTATCCAATATACACTTCTATTTTCTTTTAATATAATACCTGCGAATATATAAGCAATTATCGATATAAGTGCTGTCATTACTTGCATTATATATATATGCCAAAATGTCTGACTTAATTCTGTTTTATTATCTCTAACTTTAGCAATTATTCTATTCCCATAATTATTTAGACCCATCATTGTAAAAATTACAAAATAATTTGCTGTTGCATATGTATAAGCATATATTCCAACTCCTTCTGGTTGTAATACTCGTGAAACATATGGTGTCACAACTAATGGTGTTATTATTGTAAGCAATTGATAAAAAATATTGTACATAAAATTACGTTTAACACTTAGGATTTTATTCGTCATTAAAATCTCTCTTTCTCATAAAAAAATTTTTATAAAATACACTAATATTAATCCTAAAATATAATTATTTTCTTTATTAATAAAATAATGTTATTGATTAGATATTAGAATATAGTAAATAAAAAATTAATTTTCACTTCTATTTTTTTGTAAAAATTACAATAAAAAATAACATAAAGAAAAAACTAATTGATACTCCATTCCATTTAAAAACAGTTCTATATATAGTATATAACCATAGAATTTCTATAGAATGCCATCTTATTTTATTACTCACATATGCTTTTTTATCAATATAATATGAAAATATAGCTAATAAGATAGGACCTATTATAAAACCAAAATATCCCCAATCCATCAAAAAAGGAAAAAAAATAGTAGACATTGCGTTTAATTTTAAATTTTGTTCTCCTACAATTAAATTTCTCCAAGTTAAAGTACTATTAATAATAAAATCACTATTTATAACAGAAAACCCAATTTGGTTCAATGGTAATGCTATTAAATTCCATACAAACCCAAATGTTGATAATCCACAAAAAAATACTGAATTTATTTGATATGACGAAAGATTCTCTAACAACTGTGATAAATAAGCTAGTCCTCCAAAATGGTACAAATAAATGTTTTTAATAATATTATCTGAACTTGTACCTCTCTCAAACGATATCCATAATAATACCATAACACATACTATAGATATTATTTTAATTAAATTTCTCTGATTTTTTGTTAATACTTTTACTTTTACTTTTCCTTTTGTCTGAGTTCTATAATATCTTATATAACATAATATAAATATTATAATTAAGGTTACGAAACCATTTCTTGCTGCTGTAGTCAAACAATATAAAGTTAAATTAAAAAAAGAAAATATTAAAACTTTACGCCCTTCTTTATGTCCTTGAAAAAATAATATACTACCAATAATACAACTAACAATAATTGAAGGATAACAAATAGAAAACAATATTAAATTTGATAAACTAGTTGTTCCAAGGTCATCAGAATTTAATCCAGCTATTGCCCTTAAATATATAAATCCTTTTGTTTTTATAATATATAATGCCCGAATACAAAATGGTAGTATATAAATACAAATACTAATATTTATCAAGTTTATTAGTTTATATCTTATTCTACAATCCATTTTTCGTATATAATATTTATTCATTTTTATATTAGAAGATAAAATACAATAAATTATTCCAAACAAAAGTATGCCCATAACTATTCCTATATTTACTATGGTAGTTGGTAAATACATTCCATATAATCCTGTATTAGAAAATGCTCCGGTAATTCCCCACATAAAACAAAATATAGTTCCTGTATTTAAATATGTTTTGGTTTGAGCTTTACACATTCCAGCTCCAACTATCCCCAAAAAAATAAATATAAATATGATTAGTCTTTCCATATCATCATTCCTTATTATCTTTTTCTTAATCCAGTTAAAACTAATAGGTATTTTATTAATCCATATATAAATAATTTACACTTTTTTTTATATGATATATGCTTTTGTATATTCTTATAATTATTTAAGGCACTTTTAAATCGACCAAAAGCAATTTCAGTTTCTATGATATTATAATACCATATACAAAATGCATCCATATGTTTCATTAGGTCAAATGTATATTTATCTATTAATAATTTCCATCCTCTAATTCTCTTATCCACATTAGAAGTAATTGCTATATCACTAATATAGTAATGAACTAATATCTTGTTAATATATTTTATTTTACATAATCTTGATATTCTTAGCCACATATCAATATCTTGTGCTGATGGCATATCCTCGTCAAAATACCCTGCTTCACATATCACATTTTTGCGAAAAAGCGGTATTGAGCATCCACCTATAAAATTTTCATACAATAACTTTTCATACACATGTCCTTCATAAACATTTGCTCGAGATTTTGAAAAAACTTTACCATTTTTTATATTATCATAATTTGAATAAATTAAACCTACATCATCTGTTATAACTGAAAGCATATCTTCAATTTTAGTAGAAGCCCATTCATCATCATCATCTAGTAATGCTATAAATTCTCCATTTGCCAATTTTATTCCTATATTTCTTGAAGCACATGCTCCTGATTTTTTATCATTTATGACATATTTTATATTATATGATTCATATTGTTTTAACATACTTTCTATTTGTTCATTTCCTGAAAAAGTTGGTGCGTCATTTATAATAATAACTTCTATTTGCTTATAAGTTTGTTGTAAAACACTTTTTAATGCCCTTTCAACAATTCTTGCTTCTCTATGATGTGTTGTAATAATTGATGTTACTAAATATTCCATATCATTTCTCCATAACTTTAACTTGGTTATTCAGATATCTTCTATCAATCTTACCATTTGCATTATGAGGCATCTTAGATAATTTATAATATTTACTTGGATACATATATTTAGGTAAATGTAGTCTTATCTTTTTTCCTATTATATTTTTTAAATCATCTTTTGCTTGATAAAAAAGAATAATCCTTTTATTAGTGTCATCATATACACAGCAACACTCTTCTATTTCAGAAATAGAACCAACAACTATTTCTATCTCACTTAATTCTATTCTAAAGCCCATATGTTTTATTTGAAAATCTTTTCTACTCTTCCAAATAATATTATTATCTTCATCATATACTGCCAAATCTCCAGTCTTATATATAATTTCTCTATAAGGAACTAATGGATTTTCAATAAATACCAACCTTGTTAAATCTTTTCTATTATAGTAACCAAGTGACAATGTTTCTCCTGTTACACAAATTTCTCCTATTTGACTGTTTTTTACCAATTCATTTTTTTCATTTAATAAAAATACTTTAACATTTGGAAATGGTTTTCCAATTGGTAATCTAGTCTCATCCGTTAATAAAAACTCATATTCATAAAATAAAAAATTTCCTGCAACTTCAGTTGATCCATATAAATTAATAAAACGTGTAGTTTGCATCTTACGTTTCCAATAATTTAATTGTTTTAACGGCATTTGTTCGCCAACAAAAAATACTTTTCTAAGCAATGGTAAATCATACTCTCCATCCAGTGCTTTTGTATTAGCAACAAGAACTAACGCAGAAGGTACCCAAATAATAGTTGTTATTTTATTATTCTGCAGATACTCAATTAATTGATATGGAAACGAAAATAAAATTTTAGGAATAATATGTGTGGTTATACCACATTTTAAACATACAAAAATATCTTTTGTTGACGCATCAAAATAAAATGGGAATTGATTTCCCAATACTTCATCACTCTTAAAATCAAATATATCAACAAAACTATCTATAAATGAAATCAATGATCTATGACTCTTTACAACTAATTTAGGTATGCCCGTAGATCCAGACGTAAAAATTCCATACATAGGATCAATTGATAAACATTCAACTCTCACCTCATTTATTAATTTTTTATATTCGTGCATAATTTCTTTAAATTCTATATTTTTATAATTAACTACAGTCTGTTTATAATTATCTCCGATAAATATATTTTTATTAGACGAATTTATTAATAAAATAAAATCTGTTGATTGTATCATTGAATCTATTCTCTTTAATGGTAATTCTGAATCAATTATTACATAGTAATTTCCAGTATATAGACACGCAAGCATACATATCAATGTATCAATATTTTTATCCGCTATAATTCCAATTGGTTTATTTTTTACTTTATATATTTTTTTTGTTAAATATGCCCCAAATATTTGAGATTTTTTTTCTAATTCTGAAAATGTAATTGAGTTTTCTTCACAAATAAAAGCTGTTTTTGTAGGATTTGTTAATGTCGTTATTTCTAGATATTCTAATATACTCTTCATAGTTTTATCCTTTCATTTAATAAATTTATACTCTACTTTTTATATCTTAAAATCATCTCAAGCATACTATTAACGGAGTTAAAATTTTCTGGTTTTATTTGATCAAATCCAATTTGTATCTCAAATTCATCACAAATTTTAGCAATAATAGTTATAATATCTAATGAGTCTAACATTCCATTAGTCACAAAATTTGTTTCTCTTTTAAAATCAATCTCCGGTCTAATTTCTTCTAATATATTTAGTAACTTCTCTTTCATTTCTATTATTTTTCCTTTCTTAATATTGTTTTATATAATTCAATATATTCTAAAAATCTTTCATTTTGATCAAATTTTAACGCTCGTTTTCTGCAAGCTTTTCTACTACTTTCTATTTTTTTAGCTGCGATATACAATGAATTAATATTTCCTTTTTCTACTACAAGTCCACAGCTTTCATCTATTATTTCTGAACTACCACCAGTTTTATAAGTTACAACAGGTGTCCCACAAGCTAATGCTTCTATATTCACAGTTGGAAATGTATCTTCATACGTAGGATTTATAAAAACATCTGCAGTTGAATACCAACAAGCTAATTCGAAAATACTTTTTGTATGCAAAATTGCAAAAATCCCATGATTTTGTAATTCAATATTCTGTTTTTTATTCACACCAATGACAACAATTTGTTCGTTGTCTTTATCTATTTTTTTTACTAATTTAAATAAGTCACTATATCCCTTATTATCTGTCCATACGCTTGCTACCGCTAAATATAAACGTTTATTATCAAATCCGTAGTCTTTTTTTAAAGAACTAGGTATATAATCAAATGCATTTAAATCAATCCCATTATTAATCACTACACATTTTTTATCAGCAAGAATTGAATTTTTAATCATATTTTGTAACCATCTTGCAGGTGTAACTAGGGTGAGATTTTCTAACCCATGGTATAATCTCTTTTTTATTTCAAAATTATTATAAGAATTATCAACTATCCAACTCTTTGGATAAGTTGAAATATTCTCACATTCCTCGCATTTATATTTCCATTTATCACATTCTTTATATTCAAAATGTGAGCAATGGCCTGTTATAGGCCAGCAGTCATGCAAAGTCCATACAATAGGTTTTCTTATTTTTTTTAAATATTCAAAAAAAATTTCCATATTTAAGTAATATCCATGAATATTATTTATATGAACAATATCTGGCTGATATGAATTTATTAATTTTATTAAACTTTTTGTTGCATTTTTTGAACCATATCCATGCTTATCAAATATTCTTGTCATTAATACATGTGTTAATATATCAATTTTTTTTCCAAACATAAAACAGTCTTCTTTGTGCTCCATGGGAATAAAACCTCTTGAAAAGGCAAATTTTCCTTCGGAACCATTTTTTTTTAATAAATCACATATTGCAAAAATAATTCGACTTATGCCTCCATTTTCACATTGTGAATGTAAAAATAATACTTTCATAATACATCCTTCCAATATTTTTTGGGTATCTTATATCTAATTTGTCCTTTTAATGCCTGCTCTATTACATAATCTATTAACTTTTTAGAACTCTTTGTGTATCCGATATTTACCCCACCAATAACCTCTTCATTCATAAAACCAAGTTTCTTTAATTTACCGTTAAAGTTATAACAAGTATTATATCTCGCCCAAAACGCTTTAGCTACTTTTATTGTTTTATCAATAGTTCCTTCTGATGTTTTTATTTTATAATTTAAAGTTTCATACCAATTATTAATAGGCCATTTATTACCTAAACAATCATCAACTGAATGTAATACAGTATTACATTCAGCTATGCTTATACCTAAATATAAAATTTTCGCATCATGATCCACACAATATGCCCATGAAGAATTCTTACCATGTGGAACATCATCTAATAAATTATATTTCATCATGTCTTTTGAATGTGGACCTAATGCAGCTAATGTATTATATGGAAACAAACTTCTTTCTACTTTGGGATATGTAAGAAAAATGTTTGGCAATGTTCCTGTCCAACAAAATGTTGTTTTAGGATTATATATTTGATATCTTTCATTTGATTTTTTTAAATTTGTTATTGGAAAAGTAGGAAATACCAATGTGCCATCTTTTCCAACTAATTTTAATAAATAGTTTATAATTTCTTTAGGATCTGGTTCAGCTGACTTCATTCCATCAAAACTAGAGTGAACAATTAAAATATCTCCATTTTTTATGCCTAATGAATCTATATACGAAAATATAAGTTCCATATTCTTTCTATTTTGGGGAATATTTTTTCTCTGTTTTAAAAAACACTTGTGATATAGTTTCTTTAATCTAGGAGAATTAAAACTATAGCCATATTGCTTGCATAGTAATTCCAATAACCCACTAAATTCAAATAATCTTTTTAACATATTTTACTCCTCATTCAAAAAAAATGTTTTTCCATGTTCAGGATATACTGATTGCGTAATAAAAAAAACTTTATCTGTTTCATTATATGGAAATAAAATATTCCCAAACTGCATCAACCACATTGGCCAAAAATCTTTTTTTAATTTTATACATTCTTCTACATTTCCATTCTCATCAATTTGAATAATATGAGAATATTTATCTTTTACTCCTTTTCCTAGTTGTGATGTAATACGATACCTCCAAGATGGCAATGAACTGTCTGGTTCAACTGTTGTGGATAAAAAATATTTTTTTCCTATTTTAGTTCCATAAATACAAGGTCCTGGGATTTCACAAACAGTTTCTATTTTTATATTTGAATCATTATTTAAACATATTCTATAAATATGGTTTGTTTCTAGTGGTGTATCTGTTGCAAAATATAGATAATTATTTATAATAAATGCTACACATGACCTATATTGTTGTTTCCCTTTAATCAATATATGAACTTTTTGAAAATTTCTATCAGCAACCCAAATTCCCGACTCATTATCCTCATCTCCAGTTAAAATGTAAAATATGTTACTAATATGATCATAAATAATATTATGAATATGTGTGATTTCACCAGCTTTAAATTCATAAACCTTACTCCAAACTCCATTTTTTCTTTTATAAATAGACACTGGACCTTTTTTTACATTCCAAATATACTCTCCATAATATATTTCTTTTTCTCCATATTCTGACATTATTACACAAAATCCTAATGGATTATTCATTCCTTTCGAGAATTTATGTTCTTCAAATAAGCTATTTGTTTCAGTATTATAACAAAAAATTTTACCTTTGAACGAAATTAAAAAACTTGAATCATCCAATACAGTAGCACATCTAGGTTCCAATCTCAATAATCTTGTTAATATTCTTGATTTACCATATAATTTATAAAGATTTATACTTTTTATTATTTTTTCTGGTATTTTTAAATTGCTAAGAAATAATTTACCTTTATTGTATACAAGCATTTTATTATGAGTTACACATAAAACTTTTCCATCTATAAATTTTTTCATCGAAATCGCTCTCCACAATGATTAACAATTATTTTATAACTTAATTGTGTTGAATATTCTTCAATTAGGCATTTGTATGCATTAACACCTTTTAAAAAAATATTAGTTGATAAAATATCAAAAATAACATTACTAAAATCATCTGTATTCTTACTTTCACACCACCATCCAAACCCATTATTTACTATAATTTCTCCAATATCCGTATTTTTATCTGTCACTGCCAATACTGGTAATTTAGCTTGCATATATGAAAGTAATCTCGATGGAAAATTTGGAATCGTAAAGCGATAATCCAAAAAGATCATTCCTACATCACATGCAGCTACAATAATATCATATTCTTCTTTAGATAAACGCTTTATTAAACGTACATTTGCTTGACATTCTTTTTGTATAAACTTTTCAATCTTTTTATATTCGGTTCCATCGCCAATAATTAAAAAGAAAACTTTATCGTTATTTTTTTGTGTTTTTAAACACTCAACAACATGATCAATTCCTTGTGGTTTACCTAAATTACCTCCATATACAAAAATTATCTTATCTAAAGGTAATTCATATTTTTTTCTAATTTGTATTCTTTTTTTTTCATCAATACTTTTATCTATTATCTCTATACTATTAGGACAAATTTCCACTTTTTCTTTAGAAACTTCTAGATTATGCTTTAATATGTATTTTACATTTGCTTCGGACATACAACCAATTTTATCTGAAATAGCATACAATTCTTTTTCTTTATTTCTAAATATTTTATATACAATCCCTTTTAACCCTCTTTTCGAAAGCATCCCTATATCTACTGCATTTTGTGGAAATATATCTTTTAGCAATAAATATGTAACTGCATTATCTCTAATTTTTATATACTCCACTACTTTACAAAATGTAATTGGTGGTGTTGAATACAATACTAAATCAAATGTTATCTCTGAAAAATATTTTTTAATTCCATTAAGAAAAATTGATTGAATAATAATTGTAGATATTCCTTTTTCAAGAATATTTGTCTTTTGAATATTCATTATTCTTTGTTTTAAAATTGTTACGTTTTCATTTTTAATTATATAGGTATTTCTTTTTTTCCTTCTTTCCATAGGTGATACAATATACAATTTGTGGCCATGCTTCGAGAATTCTCGTAATAAATCTGAATAAATATTGTGTTCACTCAAAGAAGTAAAATCTAATAATGTTAAAAATAATATATTCATATCTTCATCCTATCTTTACTTTACATAATTTAAAAAACTATAGATATATAACTTAATATTTATATTAATATTCTAAATTGATATAAAAATTTTTAAGTAATACTATTTCTTTCCTAACTTCTGTGGTAGCATCTTTACTTTTTTATTACTTTACAAGGATTCCCAATAACTATACAATTATCCTCTACATCTTTTATTACTACAGTTCCTGCTCCTACTATCACTTTTTTTCCTATGTTTTTATTTTGAATTACAACTGCTCCTGCTCCTATCCATGAATACTTATTTATAAAAACATTTCCACACAATGTTGCATTCGGAGAAATATGAACATAATTGTCTATAGTATTATCATGCTCTATTACACAAGAAGTATTTAAAATACAATGTTTTCCTATCTTACAACAAGGATTTATTACAACATTAGCCATTACTACTGTTCCTTCTTCTATAGTTATCATATTTCCTATAACTCCTGTTGGATGAATTGCTGTATAATAATTTAACTTTGAATATTTCTTTGCTAGTTTTCTCCTTATTAAGTTATTTCCTATAGCAATAATATATTCATAATCTTTATTTTTAAATTCTTCTATTAAATCTAAACTTCCTAAAATAGGAATATTAAATATTTCTCTATATTCTATTTTATCAAAATTATCATCAAGAAACCCAATAATATTTAATTCTTCTTTTAAAACTTCTTTTCTTTTTAAAATTATATCTGCAACTACTTTCGCGTGTCCACCAGCTCCTATTATTACAATATCTTTCATTGCTTTTCTCCCTTAAATTCCTCCATAGTTACATTACCCTCTTGTGAAATCCCTTCTTTCACAAATACTTTTTTTATTGTTAAAAATATAATTCTTATATCCAATAAAAAACTACAACTATCTACATATTCCACATCATATTTAAATTTTTCTTCCCAAGAAATAGCATTTCTTCCATTTACTTGAGCCCATCCAGTTATTCCTGGTCTTACCTCATGTCTTCTTGCTTGCTCTTTACTATATCTAAATAAGTATTCTACCAATAAAGGTCTTGGACCAACCAAACTCATATCACCTTTTAATACATTTATTATCTCTGGAATCTCATCAAGACTAGTTGCCCTCAATAATTTTCCAAATTTAGGTAATCTTTCTGCATCAGACAATAATTTACCACTTTTATCTCTTGCATCTGTCATACTTCTAAATTTATACATAGTGAATATTTTGCCATTAAGTCCTGGTCTTTGTTGCTTAAATATAACTGGACTTCCCAATTTTTTTTTAACTAAAATTGCTACTATAATATATAACCACCAAAAGCATAAAAGAAAAATAATAGAAGAAACTATATCAAATAATCGTTTAAAATATTTTTTATACATCTTAACTCCCTATTCAAAACAAGCTCTTATTATTTCAATAACTTTATCTTGTTCTTCTACTGTCATCTTATTATCACTAGGAAGGCATAGTCCTCTTTCAAATATATCAAGACCTATATTTTCTATTCCTCCTGCAATATAAGCATTTGTTTTAGCTCTAAAAGATCCATCTTTTGTTATTATATCACAACCTCTAAATATAGGCTCGCTACTTAATGGTTTCCAAATAGGGCGTCCTTCTGCATTATATTCTGCTAGTCTTTCAAGTATTTCTGTTGGACAACTTTTATCTTTTTCAGGTATGTATAGTGCCTTATGCTCATCTCTTACTTGTTTGCACATAGCCTCTTTATCTATTATCATACAAGATAACCAAAAGTTTGGCTCACTACATTCTTCATATGGATTCATTTTTATAGGAAGTCCCTCTAATCCTACTTTATATCTTTCATAAATAGCTTTTTTCTGTCTTATATGTTCATCTAAGTAAGGAATCTGACCACGCACTACTCCTGCTATAACATTACTCATTCTATAGTTATAGCCAATCTCTTCATGTTGGTACCAAGGGGCATCTTCTCTAGCTTGAGTCGACCATTTTCTTACTTTATTTGCATCTTCTAATGAGTTCGTTAAAAACATTCCTCCAGAAGATCCTGTAATTATTTTATTTCCATTAAAACTAATACAATTATATTCACCAAAAGTTCCTGTTTGTTTTCCTTTATATGTAGCACCTAGAGATTCTGCAGCATCTTCTACTATTAACGCTCCATATTTTTTAGCTATTTTTCTTATTTCATCTATTTTAGCTGGTGTTCCATATAGATTAGCTAATACTATTAACTTTACATCTGGATATATTTCAAAAGCTTTTTCTAATGCTTGTGGACACATATTCCATGTTTCGTATTCACTATCTATAAAGACAGGAATACCACCTTCATAAGTAATGGGATTTATCGTAGCACAAAATGTTAAATCACTACAAAACACTTTTTTCCCTTTTAAAGTTCCTTTACATAAATTAGGTAATCCATAAAGTTTTATTCCAGCTAGCTTTATAGCTAAATGCAGTGATGAAGTTCCTGATGCTAATGCAACACCATGTTTACATCCTACTTTTTCAGCTATCATTTTTTCAACTTCATTTATATTTTCTCCAACTGTTGACATCCAATTTTTCTCAAATGCATCTTGCATATATTTTAATTCTTCTCCATGCATTGTTGGAGTAGCTAACCAGACTTTTTTATCAAAAGGTTTAAATTTTATTTTAGTTTTATCAAACATATAGTCCTCCTCTCCAAGATTTTTTCCTACTCATAACTAACTTCCCTATATGATACAACTACCTCTTTCATAACCTCTTTAATCTTATCAACATCTGGGTTATGAGTACACTCTTCAAGTTTCTTAAAGAATTTACTAATATCGGTATTACCATCTACTTTAGTTATAAATATCTTTTTATTATCTGTTTTTATTGCATTATTTACATCATATAGTAACTCTTCAAACAGTTTTTCTCCAGGTCTTAACCCAACTATATCTATTCCAACATTTGCATTTGAAAGTTTTATCATAGATTTAGCAAGATTATATATTTTAACTGGTTTTCCCATATCTAAAATAAATATCTCTCCACCTTTTCCTATTGACCCAGCTTCAATTACAAGCTGAGCTGCCTCTGGTATTGTCATAAAGTATCTTGTTATATCTTTGTGAGTAACAGTTAGATTCTTTCCTTCTTCTAAAAGATTTCTAAATATAGGGATTACTGATCCATGGCTTCCCAATACATTTCCAAATCTTACTGCCATAAATTTAGTGTTTTTAGCTATCTTATTCATATGTTCGATTACAAGCTCACAAGCTCTTTTACTTGCTCCCATAAGATTAGTTGGGTTTACAGCCTTATCAGTTGAAATCAGTACCATTCTTTGTACACCATATTTATCTGCACACTCTGCTACGTTTTTAGTTCCAAATATATTATTCTTTATAGCTTCCTCTGGATTATGTTCCATTAAAGGTACATGCTTATGAGCGGCTGCATGAAATACAATGTTTGGTCTATATTTTTCAAATAGAAACTCAAGTTTTTCTTTTTCCCGTATATTACATATTTCTGAAACAAATTTTAGATTAGGGAAAACTCTATGAAGTTCTAGTTCTAAGAAATAGATATCATTTTCGTTTATATCTATTGCAACTAACTGTTTTGGATTATATTTTGCTATTTGTCTTGCAAGCTCAGATCCTATACTTCCTGCTCCACCTGTTACAAATATTGTCTTTCCTTCTATCAAAGATCTAATGCCTGTATCATTTATGCAAATTTCATCTCTTCCTAAAAGATCTTCTATTCTTACATTTCTAAGTTGATTTGCAAGTTCTTTTCCTTCTAATATTTCTGGAATTCCAGGTATTGTCTTTATCTTTACATTCTCCATGTCTTGAATTTCTTCTACTATACTTTTTATCTTGTCCCCCTTTGCTGAAGGAAGTGCAAGTAAAACTTCATCTATTTTTTCATTTTCAATTATTTTCTTTATAGCAGCCATTGTTCCTAATACTTTTACACCATAAATTTCAGTGCCAACTTTTTTAAAATTATCATCTATAAAGCCAACTATCTCATATGGGAAATTTCCATTGGTAAGAGATTCTTTAGCTAAAATTGTACCCGCATCTCCAGCTCCATATATAAGGGCACGTTTTAATATCTTTCCTTTTTTTCGTTTAGATTTATTGTATCTATGCATTCTAAATAGAAATCTTAGAAATAGCTGTGAAGATACCGATATTAGAAGTGTTAAAAACATAATTGAAAAAGAGTATGAATATTTTTTACTCATTACAATAAAAATAGTGAAAATTACTGAAGTTATTGTGTTTAGGCATAATAGTTGTAATACGTCTAACATATTTGTATAACTCCAACTCTTTTCACTTAGTTTATAGTAAACATACCCAAGTAAAAATATACTTAAGTATATTACGAAATAATCTATTTTTATGTATTCTAACCACTGTCCATCATATTTAAGTATAAAAGCTAATAGTATAGCAACACAAATACTAGAAGAATCTAATATTAACTTCCCTATTCCTCTGACACTTATGATTGTTGGATTATATCTCTCTTCTTTATCTATACTAAATTTTCTAAAAACTCTTTGTAACCCTAATTGAAATATTGTAAATATCAAAAAAGCTACAAAAATATATGACTTTTTGTAGAAAAATAGGAATATCAAAAATATAATGGCATTTACATATATGCTCTTATATTTTGGTTTCTTATTAAAATTTAAGTTATCAGTTAGATAATAGAAAAAGAGTAGAATAGAAAATAGTCCATAAATAGCAGTATTAATGCTAAAATCAGCCATATGAAATACTGTTCTATAGACAATGAATAGTAATAAAATGTAAATAATCTGAATTTTCATTCTGTAAATCTCCCACATAAAATATTTTAAATTAATAATATAGCATATCCAATATGGACTATAAATAAATTAATTTAATTATGTGATTATATTATGTTTTAAATACGAGATTTTATTTCTTAAATAGCTCTTTTTTTCACAATTATCACCAATAGTTTCAATAAACTTATTAACGTCACCTACATTTTACTATTTTTAAATTAAAAGTCAACAATTTTTTCTGACAGTTTCGTAAAATTTTCGGTAAATATAGAGTTCAATTGGTCTCGCGGCCACAAAATATTTTGTAAGTAGTTAAAATATTATTCTTTTTCCAAACAAAATACTTTATTTTGCAAATAAAAGTTTATAATCAATATATGTATACTGTATTTATTTTTTGAATTTTTTTTAATTATCTCAATATTATTTCATCATATTATAGTTTCAATATTCTACTATATAAATTAAAATTTTACTAGATTTTTTTTATTTCATCTAAAAATCTATCTATTGCATCTTTCCAAGAAGCAATATTACTACCTAAAACTTTTTCTATTTTTCTGCTATCTAACTTTGAATAACAAGGCCTTTTAGCAAGAGAATTAAACTCACAAGATTTGGCAGAACTAAGCTTACTAGTGTATTCTATTTTTTTAAACACATAATAAATCTCGTCATATTTTGAACACTCTCCATAATTTGAAAAGTGATATAGTCCATATATATCTTTTTCTAATAAATTCCACGTAGCACACACAAGATCATAAGTATACGTTGGAGCAGATATCTGGTCATCTACAATTCTTATTTCTTCTTTTTCTCTTGCCCAATTAATTGCCTTTTTAACAAAATTGTCATTTAAAGCTCCAAATATCCATGAGGGCCTAATAACTAAACTCTTTTCGTAGCTTAAAGCTCCCTTTTCTCCCATAAGTTTAGACTTCCCATAGACTGATAAAGGGTTAGGAGCGTCTTCTTCTGTATATGGAGTTTCTTTTTCTCCATCAAAAACATAATCTGTAGAATATGTTACAAATGGAATACCAAAACTTCTACATAAATTAGCAATATTAGTTGGTGCATACCCATTTACTTCATAACACTTTTTGCTATCTACTTCTGCTCTATCTACATTATTATACCCAGCACAGTTTATAACTAAGGTGATATTTTCTTCCCTTATAATCTCCTCTATTTTTAATATGTCAGTTACATCTACATCCTTATGACTACATGCAACATATCTTATTTTTTTCTTTTCAAAAAATCTTTGAAACTCTCTTCCAAGTTGTCCAGCAGCTCCCAATATCAATATATTTTCTCCATAATAGGTATTTTGATATTCTTTAAAACTAATATTTTTACTATCTTTATCAGATAAAATTATATCAGTTTCGTCAAATCCATATTTTGTAAAATTCCAATCTATAGCTAAATCAACATCATTCCATTTTATTCCAACTTCATATTTTGGAGCATAGATATCTGTGCATTTATAGATTATCTCTGTATCTTCTTCTAATGTTAAAAAACCATGAGCAAATCCAGCTGGTACAAAACACATCTTTCTATTTTCCTCAGATAATTCCACTCCAAACCATTTTCCATAGGTAGAACTACCTGATCTTAAATCTACTACCATATCATAAATTGCACCTTTTACCACTCTAATTAACTTACCTTGAGAGTGTTTTGTTTGAAGATGCATTCCACGCAGCACTCCTTTTTTGGATTTTGAATGGTTATCTTGAACAAATTCCACATCTAACCCAATAGATTTAAACTCCTCTTTATTATAGACTTCCATAAAAAATCCTCTGTTATCACCAAATATTTTTGGCTCTAATATATATAGTCCATCTATTCCTGTTTCTATCTTTTTTAATTTCATATCCATCACTCTCTAAAATATTTTTTATTCCATTATACCAAATTTGCTCTATCTTCCCAATTAAAAAATGCACCAATTAAGGTGCATTAAATTAAAATTCTTTACCTCCAGTTATAGTCTTATCTACCTTGTGGTTAAAAATCGATTTTATACCTATTTCTAACCCTTTAGCAATAACATCTAAAGACATATACGGCGTATTTTTCTTATCTATTACTTGTTCTGGAATAAATGGCACATGGATAAATCCACCTCTTACATTTGTAAGTCCTTTTTTATTTAAATAGTATAGTAGTGAATACATCAAATGGTTGCATACATATGTTCCTGCAGTATTTGATACAGAAGCTGGAATTCCTTCATTTTGCATATCATGAACCATAGCTTTTATAGGCAGACTTGTAAAATATGCATTTTCTCCATCTTCAAATATCTTTGTATCAATAGGTTGATATCCTTCATTATCTGGTATTCTTCCATCTTCAATATTTATTCCAACTCTTTCAATACTAATATCAAATCTTCCACCAGCTTGCCCAACACATATTACAACATCTGGATTTACTCTATCTATTGCAGCAAAAAGCTCATTAGCTGATTTTTTAAATACAGTTGGAATTTGAACTTTTATAACTTCAATATCATTTATTTTTTCTGGCAATTTTTTCACAGCTTCCCAAGCTGGATTTATTTTTTCTCCTCCAAATGGATCAAAACCTGTTATTAATACTTTCATTTTTATACCTCCTTAAAAAGCAAACATATACATAACTATTATATGAGCAATTAACATAAGTATTGCAACTGGAAATTGTGTAAAGATAACACCATTTCTATTTTTCATCTCTAAAAGTGAAGCTGGAACAATATTAAAATTAGCAGCCATAGGTGTCATAAGTGTTCCACAATATCCTGCTGTTAATCCCAACGCTCCAACTAAAGCTGGATTTCCTCCAAGTTTTATTACAAAAGGAACTCCTATCCCAGCAGTTATTACTGCAAAAGCTGCAAAAGCATTTCCCATTATCATAGTAAATATTGCCATAGCAACACAATATCCAACTACTCCCATAAGTCTACTATCAGCTGGAATAATTCCACCCATAAATCCTGCTATTACCTCTCCAACTCCTGCTGCAGAAAATACTGCTCCTAAAGCTCCTAAAAGTTGAGGAAGTATTACAGTAGGACCCATTTGATGCAATATTCTACTAGAATCATATAGAAAATATGAAGGCTCTTCTTTTGTAACAATAAATGTTAGTATTACAGCAACTAACGAACCAAATCCCAATCCTACAAGTCCACCTAAAGAAGTAAATTGTGCAACAGCAAAAGCTACAACTCCAATTGACAATGCTGGTATAAATAGTTTATTTCCAATTTTTTTAGCTCTTTTTTCTCTTTTTTCTTCTGAACTATTAGATAGTGATCCTACCGCTACACTCTTTGTAACTGTTAAAATTCCCATAAATACCAAAATTCCACCAACTAAGGCTTTATTTAAATATGGACCTGCAATAAATACTATTCCAAATAATACCCAGAACAATGAACTTCCAATTCTTTTAGGATTTTTCCTATCTGTATATGAATAAATCCCACCAATAATTAAAACTATTCCACAAATTATATACATTATTTCAAGAATAACATTTGCAATATTCATTACTTACCACCTCTTGATCTTCTAATTCTCATATCAAAAAGATAGTTTCTTATTATACTTATTACAATACTTAACACTGCCATGATAAGACTAGCTTTAGAAACAGCATATGGTTCTACATTTTCTACTCCTAATTCTTTCATTGTTCCTACAATTAAAAGAACTCCAGCAGAAGCCACAAATCCATTTTGTCCGAAAAAGTTTCCATAATTTTCTACAGAGTTTGCAAATCCTTTGATCTCCTCATCAATCTTTTCTGTAACTTTTCCCTCTTTTTCAGCAGCTCCTTTTGCCATAGGATAGATAAGAGGACGGATAAATTGCACATGTCCACCTACTCTTAATGAAAATATTGCAGCTATAGTTCTTATAACATCATACACACTTAAAACCTTTCCACAAGTTGCCCCTTTTAATTTTGAAATACATATTGCTGCACGTTCTCTTAGTCCATTTCTTTCAAGAACTCCTACTACTGCCAAAGTTAAAAGCAGCAAAGTCATATAACGAGTATTTACAAAGGCATCTCCTAATACAGAAAGCACTTTTAATAGTGCTGCACCAATACCTACTCCACTTAAAATTCCTGAAACTAAACCAGTAGCTATTCCTGCAACAATTACTACTGCTATTGTATCAAGCTTTAAAGTAAAACCAATTAAAATTATAAGTACACCGATAAGTTTTACCATAACTTTCCCTCCTATGTCATTTTATATAGTATATATATAGTATATCTGCTATTATATTACTCTATACTTAAAAAAAAATCAACAAAAAAAGGCACCCCATACACTTCTAGTCAAAAGTGCATAAGGTGCTTTCATTCAAATTATTCTAATTTACTTATTTTTTATCTACAACATTCATTTTTATAGCATTAAATTTGCAAGTGTCGTAACAAATTCCACAACCTACACATTTATCCTCTATAACATGGTGTTTTTCTTTTACAGCTCCTTCAATTGCTCCAACTGGGCATTTTCTTGCACAAGCTGTACATCCTTTACAATTTTCTTCTATGATTTCAGCTTTTCTTAACTCTTTAATTTCACTTACAATAGCTTTAGTAGGACATTTTGTAGCACAAATTCCACAAGAGATACACTTAGCTGGATCTATTTTAGCTAGATTATTTTCAACTGTGATTGCTCCAACTGGACAGTTTTTAGCACAAATTCCACAACCAATACAAGCTGTAGCACAAGCTTTTTTAGCAACTGCTCCTTTATCTTTAGAAGAACATGTAACAGTAACGACGCTCTTTTGAGGAAGCATAGCAATAACTTTCTTAGGACAAGCCTTTTGACATAATCCACAAGAAATACATTTATCTTCATCAACATGAGCTATTCCACCTTCAGTTACTTTAATTGCTCCAACTGGACAAACTCTTTCACAATCTCCATGTCCAAGACATGCATATTGACAAGACTTTTCTCCACCTGCATAAAGCATCATAGCAGAACAAGTTTGAAGTTCTCCATCAAAATCATATATTTTATGAGTATTTGTATTGTTTCCTTGACATAATACTCTTGCTACCATTTTTTCACTTGAAACATCTACACTAGCTCCCATAATCTCACCGATTTTAGCAGCTACTGCTCCCCCACCTGGGGCACATAGTGACATCGCAGCTCCTTCTTCAACTATTGCAGCTGCGTATCCAGAACATCCTGGATATCCACATCCTCCACAGTTTGCACCTGGAAGAACGCCAATTATTGCTTCTATTTTAGGATCTACTTCTACTTCAAATTTAATTGAAGCAAAAGCTAGGAATAATCCCATAGCAAGACCTGTTAACCCCAGCACAATAGCTGGTATTAATACTGCTTCCATAATTACCTCCACTTTCTATTATATTTGCATACCACTGAATCCCATAAACGCCATAGCAAGTAATCCTGCTGAAATAAAGGCAATTGGAATTCCTTTAAAAGGTGCTGGAATTGCTGAATATTCTATTCTTTCTCTAATTCCTGCTAGTAAAACCAATGCCAATGAGAAACCAACTGCTACTGAAAATCCGTTGATTAAAGTTTCAATGAAATTGTAATTCTCTTGGATATTGATGATTGCAACCCCTAATACAGCACAGTTTGTAGTAATAAGAGGTAAGAATACTCCCAATGCTTTATATAGTGATGGTGATGTTTTAGCAATAGCCATTTCAACGAATTGAACTAATGCAGCGATAATCAATATAAAAGCAATTGTTTGCAAATATTGTAAGTTAAATGGAACCAATAAGAATTGGTACACAAGCCAAGTTACACCAGAAGCTATAGTTATAACAAATGTAACTGCCATTCCCATTCCAAGTGAAGCATCAACTTTTTTAGATACTCCCATAAATGGACAACATCCTAGGAATTTAGCAAAGATAACGTTGTTTATAAATATTGCACCAAAAATTAAACTGAATATACTTCCAATACTCATCGATTACCCCTCCCTACTTTTTTTCAATTGAAGATAGTTAAGGAAAGCTTTCATAAATGCTATTGTGATGAATGCTCCAGGAGCTAAGATGAATATTAGAGCTGGATTGTAAGCTGCTGGTGCAACTCTTGCTCCAAATATAGTTCCATTTCCTAAAGCTTCTCTAACTATTCCTAATACTGTAAGTGAAAGAGTAAATCCAAGTCCTGATCCAATACCATCTAATAAAGATGCTATCATACCATTTTTAGATGCAAAGCTTTCTGCTCTTCCAAGAACGATACAGTTAACAACGATAAGTGGGATAAATAATCCTAGTACTTTATATAGATCAGGAGTATATGCTTCCATTACCATTTGAACAATTGTAACAAGTGATGCTATTATCATAATGTAAGCAGGTATTCTAACCTGAGAAGGTATAAAGTTTTTAAATGCAGATATTAAGAAGTTTGAACAAGCAAGAACTGCAACAACTGCAAGTCCCATAGCAAGTCCGTTCATTGCTGAACTTGTAACTCCAAGTGTTGGACAAAGTCCTAAAAACAATACGAAAATAGGGTTTTCTTTAAATATTCCAGATAACAATACTTTTCCATAATTTGTTTTCATTAGTTCATCCCTCCATCTTTAAAAGCATTAAGTGCTTTAATAATTCCTGTATATACAGCACGAGGAGAGATAGTTGCTCCAGCAAAAGCATCTGTTGATTTATTAAACTCATAAGATGCATCTTTTCCGATCCAATGATCTTGCCAGCTTAAATCTCCAATTTTTGCTCCAAGTCCTGGAGTTTCTGATTGATTTACTATTCTTAATCCAGCTATTTGACCATCACGTTTGATACCTAGGATAAATGTGATGTCTCCACCATAACCAGGGCTTGCTACTGTTGTTACATAACCAACTATTTCACCTTGATCATTGTATCCTGGTACAAATTGTAATCCATCTATTTCTTTAGCTTCTTCTTCAACAAATTTTGCTGCATCAGCTAAAACTTCTCTTTTTGCTGCATTTTGTGATTTTTCATTATTAGCAGCAATAACTGTCTTTGTAAAGTTATTTACTAATCCTAATACTCCAGCTGAGATTGCAGCTATTACTAATAGAACTAGCCCAAAATGTACAAATCTATTTTTCATTAGCTTTCACCTCACCGAATTTTTTTGGTTTAGTATATCTATTAATTAGAGGAACAAATCCGTTCATGATAAGTATAGAATATGCAACTCCTTCTGGATATCCACCTTTCATTCTGATAAGTGAAATTAAAAGTCCTAAGAAGAATGCAAATATTACTTTACCTTTTGTAGTATATGGACTTGTAACCATGTCTGTGGCCATGAAGAATGCTCCAAGGAATAATCCTCCTGAGAAGATATGCATTATTGGATCTCCACCCATTGCCCATGTTAGTACAAATACAGTTCCAATGATGATTGCAGGAACTCTCCAATCTATTTGTTTTTTATAAATTAAGTATAATCCTCCAACTAATAGAGCTAAAGCTGAAACTTCTCCAAGACATCCTCCCATTTTTCCAACGAAAGCTTGCATGTAGTAGTTTCCACCATCAGCAATTAACGATGAGTCAAGATCAAGAGATATTCCTCTTTTCATAGCGTCTAGAACCGTAGCTCCACCTTTTCCATCATATGCAAATGTAGTTATAGCAACTGGCCAAGAAGCTTGAACAAATGCTCTTCCTACTAAAGCAGGGTTAAATACGTTGTGTCCTAGTCCTCCAAAAACCATTTTTCCAAGTCCTATAGATACAACACAACCAACTATAACATAAGGTAATGGCATAATAACTGGAATTACAAATGCAAATAATATTCCTGTTAAAATTGCACTACCGTCAAATACAGATACTTCTTGTTTCATTATCTTTTGACAAATAAACTCAGTAACCATACAAGTAAGTATAGAAACTGCAGTTACTATTAAGGCTCTTATACCAAATACATAAACAGCAAATAAAAATGCAGGTATCAATGCAATTATTACATCATACATTACTTTTTCTACTGTTTCTGATGTTCTAATATGAGGCGATGGCCCCATTTTCAATATATTAGTCACTTTTCCCTCCTGACAACTTAATAACTATTTGTTATCTTTATTTTTTCATAGCTCTTAATTTAGATTTTCCTATTTTGATAGCCTCTGTTAGTGGTCTATTAGCTGGGCATATATATGCACATGATCCACATTCTATACAATCCATTAGGTTATATGGTGGAAGTTTATCCCATTGTTCAAATGCTGCAAGTCTTGCAAACATTAATGGTTCTAATCCCATAGGACACACGTCAACGCATTTTGCACAACCAATACAAGATTTTGGTTTGTATGGATTTGTTTCTTCTTTTGTTAGAGCAAGTAGTCCAGATGTTCCTTTTATAACAGGAGCTTCTTCAGAGAATTGAGCCATTCCCATCATAGGTCCTCCCATTACTAATTTGTCTACTACTTCTCTATTTACACCACAGTAATCTAATAGGTAAGAAAATGGTGTTCCTATAGCTATTTTTACATTTTTAGGATTAGCTATTGCTTTTCCTGATACTGTAACAACTTTTTCTATTAGAGGAATACCATTTACAATTCCGTCATAAATAGCTGCTGCAGTTCCTGTATTTTGAACAACAACTCCTACAGCTGAAGGAAGTTTTCCTGACGGAACTTGTCTATCTAAAACAGCTTTAATAAGTTGTTTTTCTCCTCCTTGAGGGTATTTTGTCTTAAGTGGAGCGATTTCTATACCAGTTCCCTCAGCAGCTTTCTTCATAGAAGCAATAGCTTGAGGTTTGTTTTCTTCTATACCAACTATAGCAGTTTCTACTCCAAGTATTTTTTTAATGATTTGGATACCTTTAATTATTTTTTCTGGGTGTTCTAACATAAGTCTGTTATCTGAGTTTAGATAAGGCTCACATTCTGCCCCGTTTAATAATAATGTATCAATTTTTGTGTCAGCTGGAGGATTTAATTTTATATGAGTAGGGAAACTTGCTCCTCCAATTCCTACTATTCCTTTTTCTCTTATCATTGCTAACAATTCTTTTTTGTCAGCAGCTTCCCAATTTTCTATTTTAGGTAGCTCTGCCCATGTATCTTGTTCGTCATTTTCAATGATAACTGTTTTGATTCTTCCCATTAGTGGAAACACATGTTCTTCAATTTTCTTAACAGTTCCACTTACAGGAGAGTGGATAGGTGAAGACATAAAAGCTTGAGAATCAGCTATTTTTTGCCCTTTTAATACCTTATCCCCAATGTTTACAATTGGATCTAATGGTGATCCTATATGTTGCAATAATGCTACATATATCATTTTTGGTGCTTTTAACTCTTCAACAGGTGCATTTTCTGTTTGAAGTTTATTTTCAGGTGGATGCACTCCTCCTCTAAAGCCAAAAAATCTCATAATCAATCTCCTTTCAATATAAAGTTAATTACTACTAAACTAAGTGTATCATATTTAGTTGTAATTCTCAATATTTTTTTACTTATTTTAGTATTACTTTTTGTTGTATTTCTGTATTATATAACCTAATTTCATATGATGTATGACAAATATTATGCTATAAATTATACTTTATAAAAATAGAGTTACATTGCATTGTTTAGCTTCATCAAACTCAAAAATAATCATGTAATAGTATATCACAAATACCACAAAATCCTATCTAATTCAAGGATTTACGGCAGATACAGATTACAATATTTGATTTTTTATTTTTTATTATATTTTTGCATTATATTTTGAAGCTTTACATCTTTTATCATATCCATTGCACAATTTGCTGCACTTTCCATCATTTTATCTACTTCTTCTTGATCAGCTTTTGCAAATTGCCCCAATACAAAGTCTATTGTATCTGACTGACTTTTACCTATTCCACATTTTATACGTAAAAATTCATCTCCAATATGCGATATTATTGACTTTATTCCATTATGCCCACCAGAACTTCCTCTTTCTTTGATTCTCAATTTTCCAACAGGAAGGTCCATATCATCATAGATAACTATTAAGTCCTTTTTAGGATCCAATTTATAGAAATTTATAACTTCTATTATCGAATTTCCACTTAAATTCATAAAAGTTTGTGGTTTTAATACCAACACTTTTTCACCGTCTACAGTTGTTTCACTAATAAGTCCTTGAAATTTTTCTCTTTCATTTGAAATTCCAAGTTTATCTTGTAGTTTTGAAATTACATCAAACCCAACATTATGTCTTGTATGTTCGTATTTACTTCCAGGATTTCCTAATCCTACTACTAACTTCATTTGTTACTTTTCTCCTTTTTCTACTAAAATTAATTTAAACAAAAATATAGTGAGGAAGATGTAAGACTAATTAATACTTACTAGGCTTCCTCACTATCTGATATTTTCAGATTAACACTTTGCGTTGAATGTAAACTTTGCAAGTCCTCCTAAAGATGTTTCTCTATATTCTTCTTTCAGGTCTCTTCCTGTTGCCCCCATAGTTTGAACTACTTCATCAAAGGTAACTCTGTTTTTACCATCTGTGTACATACTATATATAGCTGATTCTAATGCTCTTGCTGCTCCTGCAGCATTTCTTTCTATACAAGGCACTTGTACATATCCTCCTACAGGATCACAAGTAAGTCCTAAATGATGTTCTAGTGCCATTTCTGCTGCATATTCTATCTGATCTAAACTTCCTCCTAATAGGAAACAAGCCATTCCAGCAGCCATTGCACAAGCTGATCCAACTTCTGCTTGACAACCACCTTCAGCACCAGAAATTGTTGCATTTTCTTTAATTAAATTTCCAATTATTCCAGCTATTGCAAGCCCCTTTAATATATCTTCATTTCCCAATTTATACTCTTCTCTCATGGCATACAAAAGACCTGGAACAACTCCACAAGCTCCGCAAGTTGGAGCAGTTACAACTCTTCCTCCACTTCCATTTTCCTCGGATACAGCAAGTGTATATGCAAATATTCTTCCTATATATCCACTCTTTGTAGGATTAATTTTTGACTTTCTATAAAAAACAGCAGCTTTTCTAGGATATTTTAATCTACCAGGTAATACTCCTGTAGTTTCAAGCCCTCTTTTTACAGCATCTTCCATAGCTTCCCATATTTCAGTTAGATAGTCAAAAATACCTTCTCCCTCATATTCAACTACATATTCCCATAGCTCTTTATGATTTTCATTACACCATTTTTTTATTTCAGCCATAGTTCCTAATGGATATACTTTTGCTTGGCCTTTTCTATCTTCGTTTTCGTCCATGATAGTTCCACCACCAACAGAAAATACAAGCCACTTATCAAGCTCTTTTCCATCTTTATCAAAAGCTTTAAAAAGCATACCATTTGGATGATATGGATGAACATATTCTGGTTTCCAAATAATTTGTGTTTCAGCTGGAAGCAATGTTTTTTTGATTATCCAATCAGTTAAATGCCCTTTTCCTGTAAGTGCAAGTGATCCATATAGCTCAACTGAAAATTTAACTGCATCTGGATTTTTAGCCTTAAATTTTTTTGCTGCTCTTTCAGGTCCCATTGTATGAGAACTTGATGGTCCATTTCCAATTTTAAATAATTCTTTTAAACTATCCATAGTCTACCTCCATTTTTCCCTCAATGCTGTTTAGCAACTAAATTTATTACTTTGTAACCCCTTAAAAAGTAAAAGAGAGTGGAGAAAGCTTTCACTCTCTCAGCTTTTTCCACTCCTATGTATGCTACTTCCTAATTTCCCCTTTATATTCTTTCGCAATCATATTAAGAACTTTTTCAACAACATCATTAATTTGTTTTTCATCAAGTGTTTTTTCTTTATCTCTTAACACTATACTAATAGCTACAGATTTTTTGCCTGCGTCTATTTTGTCCCCTTCATATACATCAAATATATCAACTTTTTCAATTAGAGATGATATTTTCTTTATACTTTCAACCATATCCCCAACAAGTACATCTCTATCTAAAACAATAGCTAAATCTCTTGTTACTTCAGGATATTTTACGATTCTTTCATATTTTATAGTTTTCTTTCTATATTTATCTAGTTTTGCAAGATCAAGTTCTGCAATATAGACTCTTTCTCTTTTTATATCCATTTTTTCTTGAACATCTGGGTGTATCTCACCAAACACTCCAACTACTTCATTTCCTATAGAAATTTCAGCACTTCTTCCTGGATGGAAGTTTGGATTTTCAGTTCTTGATAATCTATATTTTGTAACTCCAAGATATTCCATTACTTTTTCTACATACCCTTTTATAGTATAAAAATCATAAGATTCTGGCTTTGGATTCCATAAAGTTCTTTCTGGTCTTCCAGCAAGTCCTATACAAATTCTTAGCTCTTCATTTGCTAGTTCATCAGCTGGAGTAAATACTCTTGAAACTTCAGCTAATCTTAGATCAAATTGATTTCTATTTATGTTATCTCTAATATTTGCAAGTAAACTCCAAATAAGTGTAGGTCTTAATATAGCCATATCTTCACTAAGTGGATTACTAATAGGAATTACAGGATCTTTAATATTTAAAATATCCACTACATTACTTGGAATGAATGAATAGTTTACTACTTCTTGAAGCCCTACTTCTCTTATTATTTTTCTTGCATCATCAGCTAATTCAACACTTGCTTCTCTTACTCCTGCACGAATATCTTCTACAGGCATAATAGCTTCTATATTGTCAAATCCATACATTCTAATTATTTCTTCATAGATATCAGCTGTTCTAGTTAAGTCCCCTCTATATACAGGTGGAATAACTACTAATGTATCTTGTGATAATGTTTTTATTCCAAATCCAAGGTTGCTTAAGATTTTTCCAACGACATCTTCTGGAAGTTCTTTTCCAACAAATTTATTAAGTTTTTCAAAACTTAATGGAATTTCACATTTCTTAGGTTTTTCAATATATCTATCAATAGCACCATCAAGAACTTCTCCACCTGCTATTTCAGCAATGAGTGCAACTGCTCTTTCACTTGCTTCTTCTATACCTTCAATATCCATTCCTCTTTCATTTCTATAAGAAGATTCTGTTATAATTCCTAATCTTCTTGCTGTTTTTCTTATATTTGATGGTTCAAAATATGCAACTTCAAGGAAAATATTTTTAGTTTCAGCTGTTATTTCACTTTCAACTCCACCAATTATACCAGCTATTGCTATTGGTCTTTCTTCATCAGCAATAACTAATTCTTCATTATTTAATTCTCTTTCAACTCCATCAAGAGTTATGATTTTTTCACCTGGTTTTGCTGCTCTAACAACAACACTACCATTTTTTACTTTATCTAAATCAAATGCATGCATAGGTTGGTTGTATTCAAACATAACAAAGTTTGTAATATCAACTATATTGTTAATTGGGTGCATTCCCATAGCTCTAATTCTCTTTTTAAGCCATTCAGGAGATTCTCCAACTTTTACATTAGTGATAACTCTACCCATGTATCTTTTGCATCTTTCTTTATCTTCAATATTTACTTTAGCAAATTTTGTAGTTGATTCTATTGTTTCTGTAAAATTTGCTACTGGATATTTTACTTTTCTACCATAATAAGCAGCAATTTCTCTTGCTATCCCTATATGAGATAAGCAGTCAGGTCTATTTGGAGTAATTTCAAGTTCAAATATTACATCATCTAGTCCTGCATATTTTCTATATTCTTCTCCAACTGGAGCGTCTTGTGGAAGGATTATTATTCCATCTCCATTTTCTCCAAGTCCTAACTCAACTTCTGAGCATAGCATTCCAAAAGATTCTACATCTCTTATTTTACTTTTTTTAATTTTAAAATTTCCTGGTAATACTGCACCTATTCTTGCAACTACAACCTTATCTCCAAGTTTGTGATTAGGAGCTCCACATACTATTTGAATAGGCTCTGCTTCCCCAACATTTACTTTTAATAGAGTTAATCTATCAGAATTTGGGTGTCTATCATATTCAACAATCTCTCCAATTACAACACGTTCAAGATCTTTTCCTTGAATATCTATAGCTTCAACTTCTTGACCTATCATAGTCAAGGCGTTATCTAGCTCTTTTATATTTTCCTTTATATCTACATACTGTTTCAACCAGTCTAAAGAAATTAACATTATTCTCCTCCAGAATTACTTAAATTGTTTTAAAAATCTTACATCATTTTCAAAGAATGCTCTTAGGTCATTTATTCCATGTCTTAACATAGCAACTCTTTCTATTCCCATTCCGAAAGCAAATCCGCTTACTTCATTAGGGTCATAACCTACAGCTTTTAAAACTTCTGGGTCTACCATTCCACAACCCATAATTTCTACCCAACCACTGTCCTTACACATTCTACAACCTTTTCCTTTACATACAGCACATTGAATATCAACTTCTGCTGATGGCTCTGTAAATGGGAAAAAGTGAGGTCTAAATCTTACTTCTGTGTCTCCAAAAATTTTCTTTAGTGAATTTGTAAGTATAGCTTTAAAGTTTGCAAATGATATATTTTCTCCAACCATTAATCCTTCCATTTGATGGAACATAGGAGTATGAGATATATCGTAGTCAGGTCTATACACTTTACCTGGACATATCATTCTAAATGGTGGTTTGTGATTTTGCATATATCTTATCTGTACAGGAGATGTTTGAGTTCTTAAAACAACATCATGATTTATATAAAATGTGTCAGTAATATCTCTTGACGGATGAGTTTCTGGAATATTTAAAGCATCAAAATTTAAAGCAACTTTTTCAACTTCTGGTCCATCTGCTATATCAAATCCCATTTCGATAAAGATATTTTTCATAAAATCCATAGTTTCTGTAATAGGATGTGTAGTTCCTAACACATTTTTCTTTCCTGGAAGAGTAATATCAATTATCTCTTGTGCCAATCTTTCATTTTTTTCCTTCTCTTTTAGTTCCGAATTTTTTTGTTCAAGAGCTTTACTGATAAACTCTCTAGTTTCATTTACAAGCTGCCCCATAACAGGTCTTTCTTCAGGAGTAAGTTCTCTCATCCCTTTAGATATTTCTGTTAGTTCTCCCTTTTTTCCGAGCAACTTAACTCTGATTTCATCCAATTGTTGTAAAGATTCTGCTTGGGATATACTAATTCCCGCAGCTTCTTTTAACTGTGCTACCTTCTCTTTCATTTTTCCTCCCTAATTTAAAAGGCTTATATTTTAAAATTTTAATTATACACAATATTAAATCTACCCCATTATATGTTTGTGTACAAATTCAAATCCATTTTTATCTATATTCAAAATCCCATACTCTCCATCTCTAACAGCTCCTGGATTAAAAAGTGTGACTTTGTTTATAATCTCTTTATAAGGAATATGGGTATGTCCAAATACAGCTGCGTTACAACCTAAAATTTCAGCTCTTTTTAAAATTGAACCATATGAAGATTTAACCCCATATTCATGACCATGAGCTAGAAGGATTTTTACTCCTTCTAGCTCAATAATCATTTCATCACTGTATTTTCTATCAAATATATCACAATTACCTCTTACGATGTAATACTGAGAATTAGGATAGACAAAAGAGAGTTCCTCTCCATCATTACTATGATCTCCTGCACATAATACAACATCAGGTTTCTCAAGTTCATAGATATTTATTAACGTTTCAAATCTACCATGTGAATCTGATATAATCAATACTTTCATTTCCTTATCCTATAAATATAGGTGCCTTACCTTTCTCTAATAATTTTACTCCATTTTTTCCAACTATTTTTTCTAAGAAATAGTTTCTGCTTAAGTTACCCATTATAAAGATATCTGCTTCATCTACTTTAGCTAAAACATCTTCATATTTATTGTGATTTAATTCTCCGTGGTATACTTTTTTACCATTTTGTTCCATGTATTCAATAAGTTGATTTTTATCTTGCTTATCTCTATTTATAACAAAAGAGTGAAATTCTGTAATTTCTGGGAAAAGATGGATAAAGTGATAACAGCTTCTATTTACCTTAACTCCATCATCATTTCCGATATATATTTTTTCCATTTTCTGAAGAGGTCTATCTCCTATCAGAAGCATTGTTTTATAATTTCCTTTTAGAATGTTGATCTCTCTTTCTCCAAGGATATCATTTTTTCCTATTACTAACATATCACAAGTTTTCATATGATCTGTTACAACATCTACTATGTTTCCAATGTCGCAAACAAGTTCTTCTTCTAAGCCCTTGTCTTTAAAACATTTTTTAAGACTGTCCATCTCAGCTTGTTCTACTGCATCCCAGCCCTGTAACATAAGAGGTACTCTTCCTGCCATTATAAGACCATCAGGTGTTGTCATTATCTTTTCTCTGTCAACATCTCTCACATAAAGTGCCTCAATTTTAAAACCTAAACTTCTTTTAAGATAGATGACTGTGTCGATAAGTGCATCTCTTTCAATCTCATTTCCAAATAATACTAGTGCTTTTCTCATAAGTAAAACCTCCCCATAAATTTGTAAAATGTGATAAAAAATTATTCTACAGTTTCTTCAGTAGCCATTTCTTCTTCATCTATATCATCATCTTCAGAATCATAAGAATCCCCTTCTATGTCGATTATATCAGCATCGTCAAGATTCTCATCTTCTTCGTCTTCAGATCTTACTCTTGTTATTGAAACCACTTTTTCATCTTTTCCATCCACTTTCATTATGATGACCCCTTGAGTAGCACGTCCATATAGCACTATATCTTCAACAGCCATTCTAATTACTATTCCAGAAGTTGTAATTGCCATAAGTTCCTCTCCGTCATATACGCAAAGTACTGATACAACATCTCCTGTCTTAGCATTACATCTAAGGTTAATTACTCCCTTACCTGTTCTATTTTGAAGTGGATATTCATCTATTCTAGTTCTCTTTCCATATCCATTTTCTGTTATTGTAAGTATTCTTCCGTTATCCACATCTTTTATTAAAAGAGCTGATACAACAGCATCTCCATGTCTTAGAGTAAGCCCCTTAACACCCATGGTATCTCTTCCTGTAGGTCTTACATCTTTACATGCAAATCTTATAGAGTATCCATTTTTAGTTGCAAGTAAGATTTCTTCTTGATCTATTTTTTCTATAAGTCCTACATATATTATATCATCATCTTCTTTAATTTTGATAGCTTTTAACCCAGAATTATTGATATTTTTATATTCATCAAGATTTGTTTTCTTAACAAGCCCATTTTTAGTGACAAATATAAGCTCATTATCTTGAGAAAAATCTCTAGTTCTAATGATAGATCTTATCTTTTCTCCCTCTTCAAGCTTAATTATGTTGCTCATTAATCTTCCTCTTGATTGTTTTGAAGTTTCAGGGATTTCATAAACTTTTAAGTTATAAACTTTACCTTTGTCTGTAAATACCATAAGTGTATCATGGTTTGTTGCAGCATCTATACTTTCAACGAAATCATCTTCTATAGTATTTTGACTAGCTACCCCTTTTCCTCCTCTACGTTGAGCCTTATATTTGCTAAGTTCCATTCTCTTTACATAACCTTTGCTTGTAAAAGTTAGAATAACTTTTTCATCTTTTATTAAATCTTCAGGCTTAATTTCAAGTCTTGATTTTTGAATTTCTGTTCTTCTCTCATCATCATATTTTTCTTTAAGTTCTATTAACTCAGTTTTCATAATATCATATATTCTTGAATCATGAGCTAATATCTCTCTTAATTCAGCTATATATTTTTCAATTTCAGCATATTCAGCTTCAATTTTTTCTCTTTCAAGTCCAGTTAATCTTTGAAGTTTCATATCTAGAATAGCTCTTGCTTGAACATCTGAAAAAGCATATTTTCCCATAAGTTCTTCTCTAGCTTGATTGGCGTCACTTGCACCTCTAATAAGCTCTATTATTCTATCAATATTATCTAGTGCTATTCTAAATCCTTGTAAAATATGAGCTCTTTTTTCAGCTTTATCTAAGTTAAACTGAGTTCTTCTAGTTATTACTTCAAATCTATGTTTTATGTATTCTTCAATTATCTCTTTTAAATTTAATACCTTTGGAGTATTGTTAACAAGTGCTAACATAATTATTCCAAATGTACTTCTAAGTTCTGTATATTTATATAATTTATTTAAAATAAGCTCAGGCTCTTCACCTTTTTTAAGCTCAATTACTACTCTTATTCCTTCTCTATCTGATTCATCTCTTAAATCTGAAATTCCTGTAACTTTTTTCTCTTTTACAAGATTTGCAATTCTCTCAATTAGAGTAGATTTGTTAAGTTGATATGGTATTTCTTTTATTATAATATTTATTTTCCCATTTTTCAACTCTTCGATTTCTATCTTACCTCTTACTCTAACTTTTCCTCTACCTGTTAGATAAGCATCAATTATTCCTTTTTTCCCATCTATTATACCACCTGTAGGGAAATCGGGCCCTTTTATATACTCCATTAAGTCCATTGGAGTAAGCTCAGGATTATCTATTAGTGCCAAAGTTCCGTCTACTACTTCTCCTAAATTATGAGGTGGAATATTTGTTGCCATTCCAACAGCTATCCCTGTTGCTCCATTTATAAGTAAGTTTGGTAATTTAGCTGGCAATACAGTAGGCTCATCTAATGAATCATCAAAGTTTTTTCTAAAATCTATTGTATTTTTATCAATATCTTCTAAAAGTTCCGTTGTGATCTTAGCCATTCTTGCCTCAGTATATCTCATTGCTGCTGCAGAATCTCCATCTATTGAACCAAAGTTTCCATGTCCTGAAACAAGTGGATATCTGTAGTTAAAATCTTGAGCCATTCTAACCATTGTTCCATAAACAGCTGAATCTCCATGTGGATGGTATTTACCCAAAACTTCCCCAACGATTCTTGCTGATTTTTTATATGGTTTATCAAAAGTCATACCAAGTTCATTCATAGCAAAAAGTATTCTTCTGTGTACTGGTTTCATTCCATCTCTAACATCTGGAAGTGCTCTACTTACAATAACACTCATGGAATAATCAAGATATGATTCTTTCATTTCATCTTCAATGTATCTGTTATTTATATTTGACATATTCTCTAACTGCCTAGGCAGTGTCCCTCCCTTTTTTCTCTTTTTTTAATAGGTATAAAATCCAAAATTAGATATCTAGATTTTTTACATATTCAGCATTTTCCTCTATAAACTCTCTTCTAGGTTCAACTTTATCTCCCATTAGTTTATCAAATAGCATATCTGCAGCTCTTGCATCATCTATTGAAACTCTAAGTAGTGTTCTGTGTTCTGGATCCATTGTTGTTTCCCAAAGCTGTTCAGGATTCATCTCTCCTAATCCTTTATATCTTTGTAGAGTATATCTCTTGTTATCATCTTCAAATTCTGCTGTTGCTTCAGCTAGTTCTCTATCTGAATATGCATATTTTATTTGTTTTCCATAAGAGATTTTATATAGTGGTGGTTGAGCAATATATACATTTCCATTGTAGATTAGTTCTACCATATATCTGTATATAAATGTCAATAAAAGCGTTCTAATATGAGCTCCGTCAACGTCGGCGTCTGTCATTAGAATAATTTTTCCATATCTTAACTTTGTAATATCAAAATTATCTCCAATTCCAGCTCCAAATGCTGTAATCATAGCTCTTACTTCATTATTTTCTAAAGCTTTATGAAGTCCTGCCTTTTCAACGTTTAATATTTTTCCTCTTAGAGGTAGTATTGCTTGGTGAAATCTATCTCTTCCTTGCTTTGCTGATCCTCCTGCTGAATCTCCCTCAACTATATAAATTTCACATTCTTCAGGATTTTTAGATGAACAATCTGCTAATTTTCCAGGAAGTGATCCCACTTCTAAAGCTGATTTTCTAAGTACTAATTCTCTTGCTCTTTGTGCTGCCTCTCTAGCTTTTCTAGAGTTTAATATCTTTTCTATTATAATTTTAGTATCAGATGGATTATCTTCTAATACCATTTTTAAAGAATTTCCAACTACTGTTGATACAACTCCTGTAACCTCAGAGTTTCCAAGTTTTGTCTTAGTTTGCCCTTCAAATTGTGGTTGAGCTACTTTTACAGAAACTATTGCAATAATTCCTTCTCTTATATCATTTCCTTGAAGGTTTTTATCTTTTTCTTTTAATATTCCTTGGCTCTTTCCTACATCATTTATAGTTCTTGTAAGAGCAGTTCTAAATCCTTGAACGTGTGTTCCACCTTCATGGGTATTGATATTATTTACAAATGAATATATAACTTCATTTTGATTTACAGTATAAGTAAAAGCTACTTCGACTGCTATATTATCAACTTCTCCAACCATATGAATAGGATCTTTTATAAGCTTTTCTGTATCTTTTGTTATCTCTTTTAAAAAGTCTGATATTCCACCTTCAAATTCAAATACTTCTTTTTTAAATGGTTCTTTTCTTGAATCTGTAATTGTTATTACAAGTCCTTTATTTAGGTAAGCAAGTTCTTTAAGTCTGTTTTTAAGCGTATTATAATCAAATACTAAAGTTTCAAATATCTCAAAGTCAGGCTTAAATCTTACTGTTGTTCCGTGGTCATCTGACTCGCCTATCTCTTTTACTGGTGCTTCTGGAATCCCTCTATCATATTTTTGATACCAAATTTTACCATTTTTTCTAACTTCTACTTCTGTCCATTCTGATAGAGCATTTACTACTGAAATACCAACTCCGTGAAGTCCTCCAGATACTTTATAGTTATTGTTTTCAAATTTTCCTCCAGCATGAAGTACTGTCAATACTATTTCAAGTGCTGATTTTCCATATTTGGGATGGATATCAATAGGGATACCTCTTCCATTATCTATAACTTCTATTACATTATTTGGAAGTATATTTACTTCGATATGTGTACAAAAACCTGCAAGAGCTTCGTCAACTGAGTTGTCTACTACCTCCCACACTAAATGGTGCAGACCTCTTTCTGAAGTTGTACCTATATACATTCCCGGTCTTTTTCTAACTGCTTCCAATCCTTCCAATACCGTAATATCTTCTGCTTGATAATTATTACTCACTTCTATATACCTCCAACTATACTAAAAAATTCTTTTGCTCTTCTAAATAGTGCCTGTGTTGTATATCCAGTTAGATAAATTTTACTATCTGTTACAACTACACTTCTTTCCATTCCCAATGCTAAATTTTTAATCTCTTTATTAGAGAAAACACTAGCATTTTCAGGATTTTTAAAATGTATATAATCAATAATAAGGATAACTTGGGAACTGGGTATTACCAAATCATCTTCTAAATAAAGATACATTAATAATTGCCCCTTCTAAATTTCCTATCTTTTTTTTCTTCTATACAAACTTTACAAAACTCTTCCCCTTCAGTACTTTCAAATATCATGCCACAGCTTTTACATTTTTTATACCCGTGAGAAAGCAAATATTTTTCTCTTTCTGTAGCAATTTTTCTTAAGTAATCAAGTTTTTTGATTATTCCCTCATTAGACATATCCATATCTCTTATAACTGAACCATTTAGATTGTCATGAGTTTCTTCTACCTCTTCTTCTACTTCTGGGAAAATTTCCTTATCTTCTACTTCTAAATACTCATCTCTGTTTTCACTTAAAGTTCCTATCTTAGCTACTATATTGCTAATTACAGGCTCATTAAAATAGTTATTTATAATATCTATATACTTATTTTTATTAGTTGCAAAATGATGTACAAAAATAGATGTTTGGACTGTTATAAATAAAGTCTCATCTTTTATATATTCAGGTTGAGAGTCATTTGATAATCTTCCTACTATCTTAGGCCAATGAGATTTCAAAACTCCCTCTTTTAATTTTTTACTCTTTCCAATTGCAGCTTCAACACTAGCTCCCACACTAAAAAGTGCATTATCTGATTTCTTTTCCATATTCTATCACACCGCTTTCTACATAGAAATTTTCCGAATCTATTCCTAGACCTCCAGTTGAACTCAATAACACTTGAATATTTCGTTTTTCTAGATAATCTAGAACACTATTTTTTCTATTTGTATCAAAATATGATGAAATATCATCTATTAAAAGAACAGGATTTTCTCTCTTTGCCCTTATAACCATATCTATTTCAGACAATTTTAGAGAAAAAACTATGGATTTTTTTTCACCCTGTGAAGCTGTAGATTTTGCTTCATGCCCATTTAAAACAAATAAAAAATCATCTTTTTGAGGTCCACAAAGTGAAAAACCATATCTTTTTTCCATTGCAAACCTCTTTTTTATTCTCTCTTTTAAGAGATTTTCTATCTCTTCTACGCCCATTTTTTTCAAATCTCCAATATCTGAAGAATATACAAGGTTTAACTCCTTTTTATCATCAAATAATTTACGATAATTTAGATTTAAAATTATAGATATTTTACTCACATATTCAAGTCTTGCAGCTATAACCCGTGCACCATAATAGATAAATTGTTCTTCATAAACTGAAAATTCAGGACTTTGCGTTTTTTGTTCTTTAAGATACCTATTTCTTATTTTTAAAATCTTATTATAGGATTTTAAATTTTGAAAATACTCATTACTTGTCTGAGCTATCTCTCCGTCAAAAAAAGTTCTCCTCACTGAGGGAGAACCTGTTATCAATATAATATCCTCTGGAATATATGTCACAACATTTAATTTCCCATAAAACTCATCATAGGCAACTTTTTTATCATTGTAGGAGTACTCTTTTTTCCCATTTACAAATTTGACAGTTAGAGTTTTCCTTCCTATCATATCTTCATAAACTATATATACCCCTGCCTTTGAAGCTCCATACTTTAATATTTCAGAGGCTTTGGCAGTTCTAAAACTCTGTCCTGTGGCTCCAAAATACACAGCCTCTAGAAGACTTGTCTTCCCCTGCCCGTTTTTTCCAAAAAAAAGATTGAGATTGGGGAAGAATTTTGTATTGCTATCATCTAAATTTCTAAAATTTATATAATTTATCTCTAAAATTTTCAAATCCGCAATTCACCCTATCCACTCTCATTGTTGTTACTTAACTAAGAATTGTGTTCCTCCAGCTTCAACTTTGTCCTCTGGATATAGTTTTCTTCCTCTTCTTAATTCTAATTCTCCATTTACTTTAACATTTCCATCTAATATGAAAAGTTTAGCATCAACGCCTGTATCACAAACTCCAACCCATTTTAAAAATTGATCTAGTTTTATATATTCAGTTGATATTTTTACTTCTTTCATTAATAATCTCCTTGGTAACTACCCTAAAAAACGATAGTTATTTCTTCAATTTTTTTCTTTTGTTTATTCCATATTGTACCATAAAACTAAAGTTTTTTGAATTAAAAACTGTAGAATTTCCTTGTTTTATAATGTTTTCCATATAGTACCAACTAGTGGCATCAATTCTGTATACTGTTTTTTATAAAAGATATAAGATATAGATAACAAGTTGATCAACTGTAAAATATTTAAGGAGGGAAAGATATGTCAGTTCAAATTACCATTATGGAAGAGATCAAAAAAATTGAAAATTCACTAAAAAGAGAAAGTGCTATTAAAAACCAAATTGAAAATTATAAGGCTTTGCTAGATCACATTGGTGAGTTAAAAGAGGACTTAAAACCACTCCCTGAAGATGTTACATTTAAAGATTATCAAGAATGGGAAACTTATGTTAACAAAAAAATTAAATCAAGAAACAACTCTATGAGAACAGTAGAAAAAAATAAAGATATTATGATTGCTCTAGAATATTATCTTGAGCAAAATCCAGAAAAATAAAGAGGAGATGATTATCCTAAAAGAGAGGTGCTGCCTCTCTTTTTTTGTTTTATTTTTTACCTTTCTATGTGGTATAATTTGATTAGAGATTATTTTTCAGGAGGGGATTAAATGTTTAAATTTACTTACAATATCCCTACCAAAGTATATTTTGGTGGAGATCAACTTTCAAATCTAGGACCAGAACTTAAAAAATTTGGGAAACGTGTATTACTTTGTTATGGTGGAGGATCAATAAAGAAAATTGGACTTTACGATAAAATAGTAACAGAAATTAAAAAAGCTGGACTTGAACTTTTTGAATTAAGTGGAATAGAACCAAATCCTCGTGTTACATCTGTAAATCGTGGAGCTCAAATTTGTAAAGATGAAAATATAGATGTACTTCTTGCTGTTGGTGGAGGATCAGTTATCGACTGTACAAAATTTGTTGGAGCAGGAAGATACTATGACGGTGATGCTTGGGATCTTGTTACAAGAAAAGCTCCTATTACAAATTGCCTTCCTATAGTAACTGTATTAACTCTAGCTGCTACAGGTTCTGAAATGGATTGTGGTGGTGTTATTACAAATCTAGAAACTAATGATAAAATAGGTATGGGAGCATCTATAATGAGACCTAGAGTTTCATTTTTAGATCCTGCAAATACATATACTGTTTCATCATATCAAACTGCTTGTGGATCAGCAGATATTTTTTCACACTTAGTTGAAACATACTTCAATCCTACTGGAAGTATGTTTATGCTTGATACTTTTATGGAAGGAATGATGAAAACTGTAGTAAAATATGCTCCAGTAGCTGTAGCTCATCCTAAAAATGAAGAGGCAAGAGCTAACTTAATGTGGACATCATCTTGGGCAATAAATGACTTTGTAAGTGCTTGTCAACGTTGTACTTGGTCTTGTCACCCAATGGAACATCAATTATCTGCATACTATGATATAACTCATGGTCTAGGACTTGCTATTCTTACACCTCGTTGGATGAGATATGTATTAGATGAAACAACTGCAGAGCGTTTTAGAAACTTTGCTGTATCAGTTTTTGGTGTGGATCCAACTCTTCCAAATATGGAAGCTGCAAAAGCTGGAATAGAAGCAGTTGAAAAGTTCTTATTTGAGGATTTAAAACTTACCAAAACTCTTACAGAACTTGGAATAGATAAAACTCATTTTGCTGAAATGGCTGACAAAGCTTGTCATGCTAAAGGTGGAAGAGTTTTAAAAGGATACAAACATCTAACTCCAAAAGATGTAGAAGCAATATATGAAATGTGTCTATAATTTTTAATGAAAAGAGCTGACAGAAAATATTTCTATCAGCTCTTTTTTTACTCTATAATATCTAAATTTATTCGTTACTCGATTTTGGAGTATAAGATTCTCCTGAACTTGGGTGTTGTGACAAAGGTTTAACATTAATATTAGCTCTATATTCAGTTTCAGCCCATAGAATTCTTTGTGCTACTTGAGCTTCTGGATTTAACTTTACTCCATCTAATATAATCTCTTTAAACTTTTGATATCCAGCTCTATCTATTAGATGTCCACCATGGATATAGATAGGTTTGTGGTGAAGAACGTTAGCTGAGAAAGTTTGCCAGTTTTTAATAACAGCAACTACAACATCTTCTGTTACCCAGTTTAAAAACATTTTTCCCATTCTAGGGTATTGTTTTCCTGTTCTTCCTCCTAAAATAACTCTATATAGTTTTTGTTCAGGTCTTACCCATGCAGAAGCAGGACATGCCTCAACACATTCTCCACACCCTACACAACAACAAGTGTCTTTTTCAATTCTATTATTTACAAGTTTTAATACTCTAGTTGCTGAATGCTCACATACTTTAACACATCTTCCACAACCAATACATCTATCTTTTAAATATATTGGTTTAGTTACTCCAATTATACCAAAATCGTTAAAATGTCCTTTTCCACAATCATTTGGACAACCTGAAATTGACATTTTTATATGATAGTGACTTGGGAAAATTTCTTTTTCTAGTTTTCTAGCAAGTTCCCATGTATTAACATTAGCTTTTATACAGTGAGAATTTCCTATACAAGAAGTTATATTTCTTGCTCCAATAGTTGGGTATCCAGCACTATTTGATTCCATATCAGCATTGCATAAATCAATTTCAATATCTTTTATATATTGTTGTATAAAGCTATTTACAGCATCTATATTTTCATACTTTATTCCAGGAGCATTTAATGTTTGTCTCATTCCTATATGGAAAGTTCCATTTCCCCATTTCTCAGCTATCTCTTGAATTACACTTATATATTTAGCATCTATTAGTCCCCCAGGAACACGCATTTGAAGCATAAATTCACCAGGAACTTTAGATTGACGAAAACAATTTAATTTTAACTTTGTTATATTTATATCGTGATTCATAATTTCCTCCTAATAACTAATCGATTAAATATTTAGCTTTAGTATAATTAAAAACAGGCCCATCTAAACATACATAGACTTCATCTATTCTACAATGTCCACATTTCCCAACTGCACAAGACATTTTTCTTTCAAAAGAAAGCCAAATTTTATCAGCTGGCACTCCTAATCTTTCAAATTCTAAAGCTGTATATTTCATCATGTTAGGAGGTCCTACTATGATAACTTCAGTGTTATTAAAATCATCACTAGTTAGTTGTAATTGAGGAACATACTCAGTTACTAATCCAACACACTCTCCATCTATTCCACAACCTTTATCAACAGTTAAAATCATTGGATGATTTTTTCTCCAATTTACTATCTCATCTTTAAAAAGGATAGAGCTTTCATCTTTAAATCCAAATAGTAATTCTAAACATTCAACTTCTTCTGGATTTTGATCTATATAGTGTATCAGAGATCTAACAGGAGCTAAACCTGATCCACCTGTTACAATTATTACTTTTTTCCCTTTGATATCTATTTGGTCAAAACCTTTTCCATAAGGTCCTCTCATTGGAAGAATATCTCCAGGCTGTAATTTAAATATTTCATCAGTAACAATTCCAACTTTTCTGATTAGAAACTCAATCCAACCTTCTTTTTCACAAAAATTAGTTACAGAGATTGGACACTCTCCAACTTTAGGAAAAGATAATTGCATAAATTGTCCAAATTTTACATTTCCTGCTTCTGGATATTCTATTCTAAATAGATATTCTATATCTGTCATCTTTTGTATATTTAAAATTTTATACGGTTTTGGCATAATGATATTTTCCATAGTATTATTCCTCCTCTCCTTTTAACTTTTCTACTTCATCAGCTAATCTATTTACAGTTGTCGAAAAAGAAATAAACACAGGACATCTATCATCGCATCTTCCACAACCTACACACATATTGTGATTTTTAAATCTTGATTTATGATCATGTATTTTGTGCATAACTTTAAATCTCATTCTCTCACCAGCTGTTTTTCTAAAAGAATGTCCTCCAGCCATATCAGAATATCCATCCACATGACAAGAAGCCGCTATTCTTCTTCTTTCACCAGCATCTGTATCAGGTGTGTAATTTACATCATATGTAGTAAAACATGTACAAGTTGAACAAGCTACAGTACAACTTCCACACATCAAACAACGTTTGTCATATTCTTTCCACATATCTAAAGTTTTTATCTTATTTTTTATTTCTGTACTTTGTATATCTGGAATTCTTACTTTTCTTGGATTTTGTTCAACAAAAGTAACATTAAAATCTATTTTTTCTTCACCTTCAAAGTACTTTGCAAATTGTTCATCTTTTAATTCAATACAAACATCTTCTCCAGCTACTTTTACACCAAATATATAGTCATCAGTTTTATTAGTTCCCATAGATGCACAAAAACATGTGTCCCAACCATCTTTTGGACATTCAATAAGAACAAATTTTACCTTATCTCTCAATCTTTTATAGTAAAAATCTTCAAATCCATTTTTTAAGTAGATGTCATCAAATCTTTGAATAGCATGAATATCACAAGCTCTTGCAAAAATAATTATCGGTCTATCATCTACAACTTTTTTTTCTTTATAATCTCCGTCTGTAAAATATAGTATAGTTTCAGTTATCGGTTGGTATACCTCTTTTGCTGCATAAGTTGATTTTTCATCAAATACGATCTCTTTTAATTCTTTTATTTTGTCGTATCTTATTACATCAGTATCTGAATACCTACCTTGTTTTGGAAAACGTTTAGGAGCATATATTTTATTCTCCTTGCTTAACTCTTTTAAAATTTTGTCAAAATTCTCAAATTTTAATTTGTATCCCAATTAAAACTCCTCCTTTTTTTGATAATATTTTAATTTACTTTCTCCTTCTTTCTTTAAACCTAACAACTTATTTTATCACGACTTCAATTTTAAATGTTTGCTTTTTCATGTTAATGACATCTTTTTTTATATTTTGTATTATATTTAGTTGTATAATATATAATTTTTTGTTATTCATTTGTAATTACTAAATTTATAAATTCTTTTAAATCTGGTGATAATAGTTTATTTTTATGATATACCAAGTTAAAAGTTCTTGCCCAATTAAAATTCTTTAAATTCACAACTTTTAAACTTCCATCTTCTAATTCTTTTTGCACTAGTCTTTGAGAAATAACAGTCAATCCATATCCATCAAGTACCCCTTTTATAATTACATTTGTTTCTGTACATTCCCAATCTATATTTATAGAGTACCCTTCACTTTCTATATAACTTACAAATAAATCCCTAGTTCCGCTTCCCTCTTCTCTCATAATAAAGGATTCATTTTCTAGCTGTTCTAACATAACATCTTCATTTTGATAATAAAATCTATGTGTTTTTCCACACACTAAAACTAACCTATCCTCTAAAATAGGTTTCAATATTAGGTGATTGCTACGAATTACCCCTTCGACTATTCCAATATCTAATTCATTTGTTAATAATTTTTCCTCTATCTTACTTGTATTATTTACTATTACTTTTATCTTTTCACTTTTATAATTTTTTAATATATCCCATAAAATATTATTTCCAATAGTTATTGTTACACCTATTTGAATAGGTTTTCTATAAGTTGGATTTTTCATTGTTTCTTCTAATATATTCCAATAATTTATAACTCTTTTAGCATGTATTAATAAAATTTTACCAGCTTCTGTAATGCAAAGTTCCCTTGGATATCTCTCAAATAATTTTATGTTGTAATAATCTTCTAAATCTAATATTGCTTTACTCACTGCTGGTTGTGATAATGATAATCTCTTTGCAGCTAAATTCATCTTTTTACAAGTAGCAACTTCAATAAATATTAACAAATGCTTTAAATTCATCTTTTCGTTATTGCAACATAAGTAAATTGCAATAACTCCCTCCCTAATTATTTTAATATTTTTCATCACTAATATCTGTATGCCAACTAGAATACTTTCTGTTTTCAAAAACTTAAAAGTTCATATTTAAATATCTTTTTCCCAATCTATTTTTTTATTTATTACCACTATTATATATTAACAACACATTATACCAAAGAAAATCTATCCTTAAGTGGTTAGTCTCTGTTGGATTCAATTAATTTTTTTGTAAAAAAAAGCACCGTCAAAAGACGGTGCCACTGGAATTCTATTTGTTTTTTAAAAGATCTCTTATTTCAGTAAGAAGTACTTCTTCATTAGAAGGTGCTGGAGCTGGTTTAGCTTCCTCTTCTTTTTTCACAAGAGAGTTCATAACCTTAATCATCATAAATATACAGAAACATATAATTACAAAATCAACTATATTTTGTAAAAACATTCCATATTTTACAATTACTGGTTCTGCTCCTTCGCTTCCTGATTTGATAGTAAGTGCAAGTTTCGAAATATCAATTTTACCTGTTCCGATACCAATAATTGGCAGAAGTATATCATTGACAAGACTTGTTACAATCTTACCAAATGCTCCTCCAATGATGACTCCAACTGCCATGTCTAATACATTTCCACGTAGTGCAAACTTCTTAAACTCTTTAAAAAATCCCATACTGTACCTCGCTTATAATATAATTTGAATATTAGGTGATGTATTCCTAATTTTCATAATTATATTATACCATATTTATTTACTTTTCAATCTTTTATTTAGAATTTCTGCTTGTTTTTCGTATCCTTTTTTCCCAAGAAGTGCAAACATATTTGCTTTGTAAGACTCAACACCTGGTTGGTTAAATGGATTTACACCCAAAATATATCCACTAATTCCACAAGCTTTTTCAAAGAAATAAAATAAATATCCTAAATGGAAGGGACTAACTTCAGGAACTCTTACTACAAGGTTAGGAACTCCACCATCAACGTGAGCTAAAAGTGTTCCTTGAGCTGCTTTTTTATTTACAAAATCCATTCCTTTTCCAGCAAGGTAATTTAATCCATCTAAATCTATATCTTCAGCCTCAATAGTAATATCAGTTTCTGGAGTGTCTATAAGTACAGCTGTTTCAAATAGCTCTCTTCTTCCATCTTGAATATATTGTCCCATTGAATGAAGATCAGTTGAAAAATCTGCTGCTGCAGGGAAAAGTCCTTTTCCATCTTTACCTTCAGATTCTCCAAATAGTTGTTTCCACCATTCACCAAAGTAATGAAGTCTTGGCTCGTAGTTTATTAACATCTCTATATTTTTACCTTTTCTATTTAAAATATTTCTAATAGCTGCATATTTATAACAATCATTTTCTTCAAATGGAGCCATATAATCATTTTGAGCTTCTCTTGCTCCAGCCATTAATTCATCTATGTCTATTCCTGCACAAGCAATTGGTAATAATCCAACTGGAGTTAATACAGAAAATCTTCCACCTACATCATCAGGAATTACAAATGTTTCATACCCTTCTTCATCAGCTAGTTTTTTAAGTGCTCCACGTGATTTATCAGTAGTTGCAAATATTCTTCTTCTAGCTTCTTCTTTTCCATATTTTGCTTCTATATGTTTTCTTAAAACTCTAAAAGCTATTGCTGGTTCTGTAGTTGTTCCTGATTTTGAAATTATATTTATTGAATAATCTTTTCCATCTAAAATATCTAAAAGATGTTTTAAATATACTCCAGAAATATTATTTCCTACATAAAAGATTTGAGCACCTTTTCTTTTTTCATCAGGAAGATTATTATAGAAGCTGTGTGAAAGAAAATCTATTGCAGCTCTTGCTCCAAGGTAAGATCCCCCTATTCCAACTACAAGAAGTATGTCTGAATCTTTTTTTATTTTTTCAGCAGCTGCTTTTATTCTTATAAATTCAGCTTGATCATAGTCAGTCGGTAGATTTATCCATCCTAGAAAATCACTTCCTGCTCCATTTTTTTCGTTTAGAAAATTGTCAGCAGCAAAAACTTGACTTTTCATAAAAGATAACTCTTCTTCTTTTACATACCCAAGTACTTTAGAATAATCAAATGACAGTTTTTTCATCCTAATTCCTCCTATTAAATTTGTTTTATTATTAATTGTATAATTAATTTTTCTCTTCAAGTTTTTCTACACGTTTTTTAAGATCACTTATTACCTTTTCATTTTCATTTACTCTAGCTCTTAATATCTCAATTGTTTCATCTGTAGCATTGAGTCTGTCATTAAAAGTGCTAGCATCAAAACCTATCTTATTAAGTTCTTGTGAAAATTCAAGCATTAAAGACTCTAAAATATTTAAATCTTGCTTATTTGCTTTATTTAGATCTATATAGTCTACTGCACGTGCTAGTGTATAGGCAAAATCATATCTATTAAGCGGAGAATTCCCATAGAATTTAAATTTGTTGTCAGTTAAAATTCCCTTTTGTGTCAGCGAATTTATAGAAGAATATGCCCAATGATCTGGACTTACATCTTCATACTTTACTTCTGCAAATGTAACACTAAATAGCAGCATATTTAATACAATTATATACTTCACGTCTTCTCCTCCTATACAGTCATCTTAATTTCAAGTATACCATATCTGTACTTTTTTATCCATACAAGATTGATTTTTTTAGAAATACGAAAAAGGAACCTTACGGGTACATGTGAGGTTCCTTTTTTGGTATATGGCATATTAAAAAGAGCAAATGCTCTGTGAAAACTTTAGAAAATAAAAAATGCCCCATAAGGACATAAAAGGTTTCAATAATTATTGTGATGGCTGGGCTGGCTGGATTCGAACCAACGCATAACGGAGTCAAAGTCCGTTGCCTTACCGCTTGGCGACAGCCCAACAACGCAATAATATTAACATATAATTTAAAAGTTGTCAATAACTTTTTTAATTTATTATTCCATCTTCTTCTTCAACTAATAAATTCATTTCATGCCAATCATAGTATTCACGCATTTTATAAGGCGTTGTTCCATTTTTATAAGCAAGAGCAATCATCTCATCTGGATCTAGCTTATAAACAACCTTATGATCTTCATAATCATCTAAAATCATATCTTGATACTCTTGATATTTTCCATTTTCTTTCATTTCTTTTATTATATCATTTAATTCTTTTTCAGTTAATCTTTCCATATTAATCTCTCCTATAACCTCAAATATATTCTTGAGTTTTTTAATCAATTATATTGTACCACATTTTCTTATTTTTTCAATACTTATTTTAGACAATTATAATTAACAATAAGAAATATCAATACTTTATGTATATGAATAGTAATATAAAAGGGAAGCACACGCCTCCCTTACTATTATTTCAATAAATTTTTAACCTCTTTTTCTATTATCTTAACAGTGTGTCCTACTACATATTCAATATTATCATCACTTTTTATAATTCCTGGAATGTAGTCTTTTACTATATCTTCATTTACCTTAGAAAAATCTTTTACATACATTCTAATTCTAGTAGTACAACTATCACTAGATAGGATATTTTCTTTTCCACCAGCTGACTCTACTATTTTATTTGCTAAAAATATAAATCCATGTGGATCACAACTGGCAAGAGCTGGATCTTCAGGCTCTGGCAATAATTTTTCTACCTCTTTTTCTATAAAGCCAACAGCATGTCCTATTACATACTCTATATAATCCTCTTTAACTATAACACCTGCAATATATTTTTTTATGTGCTCAGTATCAGTTTGACTCATATCTTTTACATGAATCTTTATTCTAGTAGTATATCTGCTACTTGATATAATATTTTGTCTGCCACCAGCTGATTCTACTATTTTTCTTGCCAAAAATACAAATCCATGTGGATCATTAATATCATCTTCCTGATCTTTCTCAGCAAATATAAGCTGTCTTACAGCTTTTTCCACAAATTTTACATCTGGCCCAACAATATACTGAACTAAATCATCTTTTGTAATCACTCCAGGAACAGAGTCTTTAACACTTTCAGTATCAACTTTTTCAGGGTCCTTTACGTGAATAGTAAGTCTTGTAGTACAAGCTTCACAAGATTTTATATTTTCTTCTCCACCAGCTGAACCTACTATTTTTCCAGCAATAATAGTATACTCATATAAATCTTCATGCTCACAAGGAGCACCTGCTTCCTTTTCATGCTTAAAAAAACTCATAACTTTTCCCCCTTTTAATTATGATGCTTTATATATAGTGTATCTATTATATTCTACCACTTTTTTTATTTATTTTAAGTGCTTTTTAGTAACAATACATATATTACCAATATTTCTTAAAAGATATACAATATACATGAGCTCAAAAAACTTCCCCAAATCATAGCAAAAGAGGTGATTCTTTGCATATACTGAAAGATTTTTCAAAAGAATTTTTTACAAAGTATTTTACAAGAAATATTTTAGAGAAAATCCTCATTTTTTATATTAAATCCCTTATTAGGAAACATAATATAAAAATCGACGATGAAATCTTCAGTATTATCTTTCATGAAAGCCCAATTAAAAAAGAGTGAGGATAGTCCTCACTCCTTTTTATTATCTTTGAATTCCAGGATATGCCCAGAATCCTGCTGCTCTCGTCATATCTCTATATATTACTAAATTTTCCTTAGGTGTTATACTATACGCTTCTTGTAAACTTGGGTAATCTAGATATACTAAATTTGATAAACTAGATAACTGTAACCCTTCTGTTAGTGCCATTTCTTGAAGAACAGCAAGTGCTCTTCTCATATGACTTGCACTTGTTATCAAGTTTACATTTTTAGCTCCTATATTTTTTAATATATTTACAGAATAAAGTGCATTTCCAACAGTATCTTTTGCTTGATCTTCAATATATATTCTATTTGGATTTATACCTTTTTCTACAAGCCAATTTTTCATAAGATATGCCTCTGTAACTCCACCTTGAGGAACTCCCCCAGTAACTATAATACTAGCATTTGGATTCTTTTTAGCCATAGCTAAAGCCTGTTCTAATCTACCGAGTGAACCTCTCCCACTTAAAATTACTTTGTAATTTTTGAAGTGGGAGCTTCTTCTTGGGAAGTAGTTGCT
>ERZ773118.343-NODE-343-length-57314-cov-15.9885_pt1 | contig 57314 bp, 46 predicted proteins | sample MGYA00580562_ERZ773118 | MGnify/ENA primary metagenome ERZ773118 (study PRJEB29015, sample SAMEA2737878) | human gut metagenome | biome: human gut; feature: human-associated habitat; material: faeces | place: China | collected 2012 ... | reverse complement strand
GGGAGCTCTATTAAAGTTACCCTTTTTTACCACCGATATGAAAAAGAAATTTTTTGCTAATTTATGGTTGACTTTTCATAGCTGGTCTCCAACACATACAATTCGTGATGTTTTTTTAATACTGGTGAAAAAGCATCTACATATTCCAGGAATGAATTATCAAAGCAGAAATATTCCTGATCATCAGGCTTTTTAACCAACCTGTCCGTAAAGAGCTTACAATCTGCGCCATCCATAAGTTTTTCTATGTACTCTTTTGATTCTATATATGAAGAAAAATTCAAATCATTTACAAAATTCTTTGCAACATATTCATAAATTCTTTTCCTCATTTCTTCATTCTTTTTTTCAACTGGTAGCTTTATATTCCAAAAAATTCCATTATATATCATGTCTTTTTTTATCTTGTTAAGAAAAGCAGAAAATTCTTTTGTATTGTCTTCTTGTGATTTTACTATATTGGTTTCTATTAAATGCTTGGAAAGTTTTTTAGAATTTTTCCAGGTCATTATAAACGGCTTAACCCATAAGTATGCATCTGCTACAATAAACACGACAAATATTACTTGTAATGTTGGATTATAAATGCATTTATAATACCATATTTCATATCCAAAAACAGGAAACGCTATTATACATGATAAAATCATCAATATTCTCAATACAGAATACATCGTTTTGCCAAAATCACACAACCATCTTATTATTTTTGAACCTACATATCGTACAGCAATGTTAACAGACTTAATATTATCCATACTGTTTTATCATCCTTTGCATCTTTTATTTCTAAGCAATAGTCATTTTCATCTTATTATAGTTCATTTATTCAAAAATTTCTACTTTATTTTCAAATTATATGTAATATTTAATTAATTTTTATGTAAGAAAAGATGTATCCCTGATTTATAATTAAGGGGAGACAATAATATGTGTGTATCAATGATTGTGGACATTGTAACAATCATAACTTTTGTTTCGGGCGTTGGTTTAGCAACCAAGACCAGTGTCTCTAGGAGAGTAGAAGATAGAGCACTGTATTTAGCTCTCAAGAAAAAAATTCGTTTCTCTCAAATTTTATTGTGTCAAGTACCCCTTGAATCGAATCTCATTTTTCTTCCAAGGCAAAATGGAATATGTTTATATATTATTCTTGTCGGATACACAATAAGCAAAATAGTAATTATAGATAAACTTAAAGAAAACAATACATTTCTCCGTAAATATCCTGTATCTATGCAGAATATTTTTGATATCACGCCTATCAACGCACGATACAATGGTCCATGCATCACTAGAATTCCCAATGTTATAGTTCCTAATTTTCCCATAATCTTAGCAATATATCGAGTATGTACCTCTATATCAGCCGCTATAAGAATTGATGCAACGCTTCCTATAGCACCTAAAATGTAATAAAATATACCTATCGAATATCCTAGTAAAGCGGCAACGCTCAAGAAAGAAAACAGCACTAACCAAATCACTGTTTTATACTTTAATTTTCTAAAATCAATTTTTTGTATAATTACTCCAAAAGCAAAAAACACAATATAACGTAATGCGCGATTTATTCCCCATACCAATTCTACATTCATCAATCTAATACCTAAAACTGCACATACCGAAATTGCAGCAGCAATCCCTGCCTTTTGCAAATATTTTTGCAATATTCCATATATTACTTTAACCGTAAAAAGCACTGGCAAAAACCATAAAACATAATTAAAAGGCAACCAATAGTAACTACCCACAAATATTCCACAAAAAGCTTTATCCACCGCTAACCTTGCCGCTTCTGATCTAAATCTATTTTCAAATACAGCCCAATAAGTAAAGGATAAGATACTCCATATAAAATACGGAATCATTATTGAATAGAAATTTTTGGCAACATATTTTTTTATATTTTCTTCCGACTTAAACGTCAAACCGGATACAACAAAAAATAAGGGCATATAAAATGCGTATATTATTTCATTTAAGCGAGAATCAGTGTTGACATATATATGTGTATAAACCACTAAAAAAATTCCTATTCCCTTTGCAATATCGTAATAAACAATACGTTCTTTCATTTCAATGCTGTTTTCCCTAAATACTACTGCAATTCCCTCTCACATAATCCGAGTGCCGAAGCAATAACAGCATCCATATCATAATACTTGTACTCACCCAGACGTCCGCCAAAAATCACGTTCTTCTCGTCTTCTGCAAGTTTCTTATATTCCTGATACAGCTTGCCATTTTTCTCATCATTGACCGGATAATATGGCTCATCCCCTACTTTCCATTCGGAACTGTACTCCCGGCTAATGACAGTCTTAGGAATGTCATTTTCTTCATCATCCTTACCAAACTCAAACCACTTGTGCTCAATAATTCTGGTCCACGGGGTTTCACGATCCGTATAATTGACCGCGGCATTTCCCTGAAAATTCGGAGTATCCAGCACTTCGGTATCAAAACGTACTGAATGGTACTCCAGTGCACCAAGTTTATAATCAAAATATGCATCTATGGCACCCGTATATACCACTTTCTCTGCCAGCTTATCCAGCTCATCCTTATTTTCGAGATAATCTGTATTGAGGCGAACTTCAATCCCATCAAGCATATTTGCAACCATCTTTGTATATCCGCCAACCGGAATTCCCTGATACAGCGCATTAAAATAATTGTTATCAAATGTCAGCCGAACCGGAAGCCGCTTGATGATAAAGGAAGGAAGATCTTTGCAATCACGTCCCCACTGTTTCTCGGTATATCCCTTGATCAGTTTTTCATAGATATCTTTGCCAACCAGAGAAATTGCCTGTTCCTCCAGATTCTGTGGCTCTGTGATACCGGCTTCTTTCCGCTGCTCCTCAATCTTTGCAGCTGCTTCCTGTGGCGTAATCACATTCCACATCTTGTTAAACGTATACATGTTAAATGGCAGAGAGTACAGTTCTCCCTTGTAATTTGCCACCGGCGAATTTGTAAAACGGTTGAACTCCGCAAACTTTGTCACATACTCCCATACTTCTTTGTTGTTTGTATGGAAAATATGTGCCCCATACTTATGTACATGAATTTTCTCTATGTCCTCCGTATACACATTTCCCGCAATATTCGGTCGCTTGTCAATGACAAGAACCTTCTTTCCTGCATCTGTTGCCTGTCTTGCAAAGACAGATCCAAATAAACCAGCTCCAACAATTAAATAGTCGTACATTTTCCTTAGTTCCTTTCCAAATATTTTTTATCGCTCTCCAATGCAATCCTTTTTTCACTCATTATTCCATCCCTGCTTTATCACATAAGACCTTCTTCATGAATCACCTGCACCATCTCATCCACATACTTCGCGCACAACTCATCACTCTGTGCCTCAACCATCACACGGATCACCGGCTCCGTACCGCTCTCACGCAGAAGAATTCTTCCATCCTCGCCCAAAGCGGTGCTGATCCGCTCCTTTTCTTCCTGCACATGCACATTGCCGATAACCGCAGCCTTGTCCTCAACCTTCACATTCTTCAAAAGCTGTGGGTACATCTGCATCCCCCTGCACAGCGTGCCGAGGCTCTGCTTCTTCTCCAGAATCACCTCCATCAGCATCAATGCCGTAAGGATTCCATCTCCGGTCGTCGCATGCTTACTGAAAATGATATGTCCGGACTGCTCTCCGCCGAGCACATATCCGTTGGCAACCATCGCCTCATTGACATACTTATCGCCAACCGTGGTCACACATACCTCGATGCCCTCCCGCTTCATCGCTTTGAACAATCCCATGTTGGACATGATCGTGGCAACCACCGTATTATTCTGCAGGCGGCCACATTCCTTCAGATACTTCCCACAGACATACAGGATATAATCCCCGTGCACTTCCATACCGTTCTCATCCACGGCAATACACCGATCCTCATCTCCGTCAAACGCAAATCCGCAATCCAGATTCTTCTCCCGGACAAGTCTCTGCAGATTCTCGATATGTGTCGATCCACATCCCATATTGATGTTGGTACCGTCCGGCTCATTGCCAACCACATATGTTTTGGCACCAAGCGCATCAAACACACTCTTTGCAATATTAAACGTACTTCCGTTGGAGCAATCCAGCCCCACGCGCATCCCATCGTAAGATCTGGTAGCCAGAGAAATCAGATAGCCGATGTAACGGTTCCGCCCGATCGCATAATCCCGCGCCACACCAACCTTGTCACGCAATGCAAAAGGCAGTTCTCCCATCTCACCATCTATGTATTTCTCCAGTGCAGCTTCCACCTCTGCCGAAATCTTGTGTCCGTTTCCACCCATGACCTTGATCCCATTGTCATAATATGGATTGTGACTGGCAGAAACCATAATGCCGCAGTCGAAATTTTCTGTACGGACTACATATGCCACACTTGGCGTAGTGGTAACATGCAGCAAGAATGCATCTGCTCCGGATGCCGTAATACCGGCAACCAGCGCATACTCAAACATGTAGCTGCTGCGACGTGTGTCCTTTCCGATAATGATCCGTCCCCTGTGATTCTGGTTGTAATACTAACCCAGATAACGTCCAATTTTATATGTGTGATCCAAGGTCAGTACTTTGTTGGCTTCACCGCGAAAGCCGTCTGTTCCAAACTATTTTTCCCTAATAAACGTCATCACTATTCGTTCTAAATAACCTCGATGTATCCCATCTCTATATAGCAACTCCCCCCTCATATCCAACAGGATCATCCCTCCTTACGGTGAGCTTGATCCTCACTTCCTTCGTTCTACCTGTCTATAACCAAGGTGCCAGCTTAGCTACTTAATGTAATTATTTACAAATATATCTAATGAAACAATCACAAACACAGCACAAAAATTATTAACTGAAAATAATCAACCCTTTCCAGAACTAAAAGTTATCTCCTGTAGAACTTATATTTTAATTATCCTCTAGATGCTATCTTTTTGTTTTAGAATCACAAACAAAAGAAGGAGACTATATTGAAATTGCAAAATATAAAATTAAAAATGTTAAGTAACTTTATTTCAAGTATAAAAGGATGGAAAATTTATCATAAAATAGTTCATAAATATCCTTTAAAAAGAGGATTATATATACTTATACCTGAAATGGATGAAAAACTATCTTTTTGTGCAGCATTATATTTAAACCAATTATTATTAGAAAAAAAAGCTAATAATGCTATTTTCTTAAGTTGTTATGATTCGAAAATAGAATATTATTCTAAAATGTTCACAGGAAATGTAAAAGAATATGTTTTCTTGAATTCATACGAAATTAATAATATATTGCAATTTTATAGACTTTATAACTTTGATGAACGTTTTTTAGTTGCGTCATTTTCTCAACCATTTGGGAATAATAGTCAAAAAATTTTGAATATTTATCCTGAGAATTATAATGAACTTTTCGCATTATGTATATACAAATTAAAGCCCTACAATAGTTATGTAGATTATAAACTGAGACATGAACAGGAATGAAATAATGAAAGAAAAAATTAAGAAAAATGGTCTATTACACGCCTTTTATTCTTTTTTTAATACCATAATAAAAGGTTATAAAATATATAAAAATATACAAAATAAATATGGTCATGAATGCAAAATATATATAGGACAACACCCTGGTACTGGAGATGTTTATCTACAATCTAAATTTCTATCTGTATATGCAGAAAAACAAGGAGTTACTGAATATGTTTTTGTAGTTATTGGTGGAGCTGCATACTCAGTAGCAAAATTATTTGATTATAAGAAAATTGAAAAATTAACTTCAGTTGAATCAAATGTATTAGTTGAATTTTATAGGTTTATGGGAGAAAGCTTAAATATAGAAATTCTTCACTATCATCCGATGATGATGTATTATGGTGGATTGGGATATGCTCGTAATTATCATGAATACAATTTTTTTAAAATGTTGCATAAATTTGTATTTCCTGGGACCAATATTAATATGCTGCAAAAACCATCATATGATAATAACAAAGAATTTGTTGATACACTTTTTAAAGCATTTTTTTTAAAAAGCAAAAAAACAGTACTTTTATGTCCGTATGCTAATTCCTTAATTGGATTTCCTAGTATATTTTGGGAAAAATTAGTAAATAAATTAATTGAAAAAGGATTTACTGTATGCACCAATTCGTGTGGAATAAATGAACCTGCAATCAAAGGATCATGTGCTGTTTATATTCCATATAAATATTTAAAAACATTTGCGAGTGAGGCTGGTTTTATAATTTCTTATAGAAGTGGATTTAGTGATATTATAAGCGAAATTCCATGTAAGAAAATCATTTTATATTCTAAGCAAAAAATTTATAATTTCATGGGGGGATTAGGAAGTTCTTATGACTATTTTTCTCTGAAAAATATGGGACTTTGTCTTGATGCAATTGAATATGAATTTAAAATGAAAAATGAAAAATCTATAAAGAATGCTATAAATACAATAATGAATAACTTTTGTTAAATATTATTAACATTTAGGGGCTCGTTTTTTATATAATTATACATCTGCAAAGTCACCTTTTAAAATATATTTATTTCAAAAGGTGACTTTATATTTCATTTATTAAACCTAAAATACAATAAATCAGCTATGTATCTATAATGTCCATTCTTCTATATTATGTTCAGATTGTTTCCAAGGACGACTAATTCGTTTATTAACCGCACAGTAGTCACAAAAAGAGGTTCTTCTAGTACAAAACTCGGCTATTTCCCAAAAAGAATCAGCTTCATAAATATCTATATAGCAGTCTTTTTCAATTTTCAAGTCTTGTTTAAAATATTCATTAAAATAGTGAGAATAAGGAATCATAGGACATGTATATATTTTTCCATCTCGTAATACAATGCTTTCATTAAATTGATAACAACTGATCCATCTAAATTTTTCTACATTTCCTTGCAAATCAAATGGATGTTTTACAGAATGTTTCACTCCCTTATAATTTAAAGCTCCTATTTCTGAAAAAATCCATAAACGCGCTTCTTTACCGGGCATAGGAGGATCAAATGTTACAGGTATATTATATTCTTTAGCAGCATTAACAATGTCTTCTAATTTTAGAGGGATTGGATACTGCGTCATTCTAATCTCAATTTCACATTCTTTAATAACTTTCCAAATATTATTCTGTTCAGAACTCCATTTTGGCAATAAAAGACCATCTGTAAAAAGGCATATTTGAGAATTAGGAAAAATTTCTCTTGTAATTTTCATGTAATCCAAAACCCTGTCGTTTATCAGTGGCTCTCCACCTTGTAATTTCATTAATCCAATTTTTCCATCTGTTAATTGTGCTATTCTTTTAATATCCTTAACATATTGATCATAATCTAAATAAGTCGGGCTAGCTATTGGTGAAAAATGATCACAACATTGACAATTCAAGTTGCAATGATCTGCCAAATTTACCTCTAAATAAAAATCTTCTACACTTCTAGGAAGTAATTTTTTTTGAAGTGTTCTTTTATTCCACTCACTAACAAAATAAAAGTGTTTAATCCCCACTAATTTTAAAAGAGAAATTATTTGATTACTTTTCTCACCACTGGCAATAATTACTCCTATTTTATTTTTCTTAGGAATGTCTTTAGCTTCTGCCAAATTAAATATCGGAAATGGTTCGTTTGCTTTTTCGCAGGGTTCTACTTCAGCCTTTATAAAACCATGTAATTTAATTTGACTAAAATAAAGATACTTACTGATCATTTTTTCTACTGTTGAATATCCATATATATATATATTGTATTTTTTAGAAAAAGCTATCATTTCTTCCAACTCAATTTGATTTGGATTATCTTCTACCATTTTATTTTCTCCTTTTTTGTACGTCCTTTTAAAACTAAAATTCCTTTATAATATCTTTAATAAGTTGAACAAATTCCACACCTTCATAATTTAACTCAATTGCATCATCACACAATCCCATTATATTTAAACTGAAATAATCATAATTTCCACCTGGTCCCCAAAAGCAATATGGTTGATATATTATGATTTTTTTACATTTAAAACTGCTTATAATGTCGCATAATCCACTTCGTATTCCCACAAAATAGCCACAATATTCCAAAAAATATTTTAAATCTTTATATTGCAAAAATACTCCAATAGTTCCATCTATAACTGGTTCATTTTGACCATTACTATTTGTCAAAACACAATAACCTTTTTCTTTTAATATATTTGTCAATTTGCGCCAAAACCAATCTGGTAACAATTGTAACGTATTTGCATATGGGGACAATACAACTGTTTTGTTCTTTTTGATTTTATTATTTACAATAAATCTGTCAATATCTTCATTCTTTTCAGCAAAATTCAATTTTGATGTTGAACATTTATTTTTCAAGCCAAAAACTCCATATGAATACATATCAGCAAAATTCAATTTTCCATAATTTCTCATCATGTCATTTATTCCATAATGCATGTAGGGAGCACTTGGGTGAGCCAGTAAAAATTTTTTTTCATCAACTCCTAAAAACAATAAAAATTTTACTAAATCATGCATTTCTACAGGAGATAACTTATATACCTGATCATATCCAAAAAGTTGTATAACTTTCTTATTTGATGTTCCTATTATAATCCACACAATATTTTGAATATGGTTTTTTTTCATATATTCTTCCATATACATTGATGCAATGTATACATCCCCTGTCCCTGGATATGGGCATAAAACTAAATATGAATCTTCGCCAAATTTTTTTTTAATATTTGAATAAATCTTTTCGCCTTTTTTCCGATATTTTTTATAAAAAAAATCAAGCGTAATTGCAGGTGAGTGCAAAACAAAAATTCTTGAAATGGTTGAATACCCCCAAGCATACATTCTCCTAATTAAATTCATATTACTCCTTTAAACTATATCTTTTCAAATGGAATGAGTCTGTAAATTCCAACTGCGACCATAAGTTCTTTTGAAATTTTTCCAGAATATAAAAGATTATTACCATTTCTTCCAAGAGGTTCCTCAAGAGAAATAATCTTTATCATTCTATCAAATTCTGCTAATCTTAAAAACATAATGATATCTTTTGCATTCTGAAAAGTAATATTGTACATAGTAATCTTACTGTTTACTAATTTATGTATATTATCATTTACAAATTTACTACATGATAAAACAACTGTCTCATATGGGTTATTTCTAAGAATATATTCATCTAAATACCGCATTCCATACATATTTAGTTCATCATCTTCTTCAAAAAAAAGTATTACTTGTGTATAAGGAGCTTTAGAAAGTTTTTTATTTTTTTTAAATGCTCTTTTGACCGCACTATCATCAACCACTGCTGAAAAAAATTTTTTCCCCATTTTAGCAGATTTAAGGTTGCTCTTTATTATTTTTTTTTCTTCTTTTGTCACAATTCTTTTTCTTCCTCAAAAATAATATTAAAAAACTTATCTCGTGACGAATTAAATGCCAAGGCAGTAATAAGCCCTGATGGTTTCATATCATTTACAAGGATTCTTTCTCCGTAAGGTGCATTGTTGATAATAACATCATATCTAATTTCATTATTATGTAAAAACATTTTAGTTTGCTGCATAACTTCATCTGTTCTCGATGTCAAAAATATTATCATGTCTTTTTCAGGAATTTGTTCCAAAAATTCTTTTGCACCATCAAGAAGTGTATCATATCCGTCTATTTTATAACCGTTATGTTTCACTATCGTCCCATCAAGATCAAATATCCATGTGTGTCCTAATCGAGATAATTTTATTGTATTTTCTTTTTCACTTAACATTTTTAAGTTGTACTCCTATATGTCCTCCTGGATGGTTCTTTTTAAAATCAGCCAATGTAACGCCTCTGCGACGTACAATTTCCATTGCTACCCCCTGCAACACTATTAAATTAACAGTGGTAGAATTATTTGGTACAATATTCCATTGATCTCCCTCATGCTCCAGTTCCAAAATTATAGAATTTTCTTTTCCAATCTCTTGAACCAATGTAGAATTTTCTTCAAAAGTAAGAAGCCATAATAAACATTTTCTCTTTTTTAATAAACCTGTAAGATAAATAGATTCCGCTGTCTCTCCGCTTTTTGTAAGAACAATCACCAAATCTCCCTCATTTACCATACCAATATCCCCATGGACAGCACTATTTGTATTCATATAAACAGCAGGCTGTCCCAAGGAATTCATTGTCCCTACAAACTTATCACATACCGGAACATTTTTTCCTAATCCACTCACAACAACCTTATGTCCATTTTCTATAGTCTTAATGCATTCTTCAACCAATTTATTAAATGTCTTTTCATCAATTGATAATACTGACTTTTGAATAGTATCCAACATATTTGTAAAATAATTTATCATAATGCCTCCTCCATATAATATAAACCATTATAAAATGCTCCACATATAGAATCATAATCCTGCCATGCATAGGTTGTCAATGACAACCATATAATTGCATGCAGAAGTTTAATCTGTTCCGGTGTAACTTCATCCTTTAAAAGTTCAAAAAAGTATGGTTCTAAGTTTTCCCAATTATTAGAATCAATTACAAGCTGTACACTTTCTTTTTGAATATCCAAAGAAAACCTCTTCAAATTGAACTGGTCATAATTTCCTACTAACGAATAGTATAATTTAACCCAATCATAAGCAGGATCTCCATAAAATTCAGTTGTGCCAAAATATCCTCTTGGATCTATCAACATCGGAATTCTATCATTTTTCAGCATCATATTACTAAATGTACAATCGCCATGTATAAGTCTAAATTCTTTTGGCATATACCTCATGACTTTTTGTTCTAATTCATTTCTAACAAAAAAAACATTCCTACACTTTCTTCCATTAACAGTCACATATTCTTTATCCGCAAATGGTACTAATTTTTTCACCTTTTCAAGTCTATCAAATGTTTTACCGATATATGCTTCATAATAACTGTCCTTATCTGCTACACACCCCTCTAATTTTTGTACTGATTTAAGACATTCAACTATCTGTTTTAATATATCCTTTTTTCTTTCTTCCGGTATATTCCTATATTCATAAATATTTTTTCCATCTACTTTTTCCATTCGAATTGGATTCAACCCATAAATATGAGGTATATTTTCAAAATTACACTCTTGTATTTTTTCATACCAAGCACTCTCTCTAACAGCAAGTTTTCTGCCTTGATCGTCTATACCTTCTTTTGTAATTATATCTCCGTTAATTATAAGTCTATTAAAGGGACGACATTTTTCTACTTCTAGTTTCTGATATTCTGATTTCAAACCATATTCCTTTGTTTTGATTAATGGTAATTCCTGAAATTTTATATTTTGGGTTTCAAGCCATCTGACAAATTCCCCATCTTCTGGTACATCCTCAATAAAAGATTTATTTTCAAAAATAAAATGTCCCGCAACTCCTTGCGAATTACTTTTTATTTCTTTAAAATTCTTTCCGTCCCATGACCACCTACAAGGGAAGTCTTTAGCTATTCCCACATAATTTAAAGATTTATCTGGAATTTTATACTCATCAGGCAAAACAAGATCACACCATGTTATCATAAATGATGACTTTTCCGGTATGTACTGTAACGCTTTCTTCATGCCAGAACATGTTCCATTATGCCCTGTTGCACATACTAATTTGTATTCAACTTCAGCAAATGCCTCCAAATATTTTTTTAAAACCTCAAATTTATAATCTCCAATTATAATAAATTTTTTTGATGGATATTTCCTAAACAAGTGAAAAATCATTGGTAAATTATTAATCGGAACCAAAGCCTTTGGTTTATTATGTGTCAAATTTTCCATCCGGGTTCCCTTTCCACCCGCTTGAACAATAATATAATTTAATTCCATCTTCAACTAACATTCCTTTCTATAATTCTTACTATTTTCTGTATATCTTCCTGAGTATTATCACTTAATATAATTTGCCAACTATTCTCCTTTCTTTCATTTGTTTTCTTAATATCATAATAATCAGTATATTGTCTACTTTCATATGGATATAAAGCAATCACATTTGTATTAGAAAATGTTGCTAAATCCAATATACCACTCCTAATACCTATTATAGCATAAAAACTATCACAAACTGAAGGAATTTTTTCCACTGGATAATAAGAATCCTTTCCATTAACCTCAACAAGATACCCCATTTCCTGTAATTTTTCTTTTATCATTTTTTCATATTTTTCTTTTTCCTTACATTGTATAGATTCTGCATCCATACATAATAAAATTTTTTTCATTTTAGTTTGATATTGCTTTTTAATTTTTGGTATTTCATATGCTCCTTCTTCATAAATTTCCAAACAATAGGATTTAATACATGCTTTCAAAGAATTAGCCCGAAATCTTAACGCACCTTCAATTCCTAACGAAAACCAATTTGCAGGAACCACAAAAAAATTATCGCCAAAAGTTAAAAAAGCTTTTTTTCCTGCATTGTATCTATCAGCAATCTCCAATATATGCAACCATCCCGAAGAAACTGCTTTAAAATTAACTTCCACATTAGAATATAAATTTACAATTGCTTCCATTCGCTTATGTGATATGATTGTAATCCTATCAATATCTTTGCTTCTTTTCAAAGTATTTATATACCCCATTGTATATATACAATCTCCAATATGATTACAAACAATAATATGACAAGTATCTTTGTGTTGTAATTTCAATTTATAATACAAAATTGCGATCGGAATCACAAATATTTGCTGTAAAATGCTTTTTACAGCATATTTCATAGCAATTTTCACTTTTTATCATCCCCTAATAGTTTTTTTTCATAACATTCACATGTTCTCGTAACCTCGTCATACATTATAACTTTTCCATGTTCAAGCCATAATACTTTATTGCACATTTCTTTAATTTGTTTTATACTATGTGACACAAAAAAAACTGTAGTTCCTCCTGTCATTAATTCCATCATTCGTTTTCGACTCTTTTCCTGAAAATCAGCATCTCCCACAGATAGAATTTCATCTACTATCAAAATTTCTGGCTCCACTACACATGCAACAGAAAATGCAAGTCTTGCCAGCATTCCTGAAGAATATGTTCGAATAGGTGCCTCAATGAATTCCCCAAGTTCTGAAAATTCTACAATTTCATTATATTTTCTCTTAAGAAATTTTTCTGTATATCCCAAAATTGCTCCGTTTAGAAAAATATTTTCCCTTCCTGACAATTCCATATCAAATCCCGATCCTAATTCTAACATTGGAACAATATTTCCTTTTATTTCAATGCTTCCTTCAGTTGGTTTCATAATACCAGAAATCACTTTTAATAAGGTACTTTTTCCAGCACCATTATGTCCAATAATCCCAACCACATCTCCTTTTTCAACTTCAAAACTAATATGTTTTAAAGCCCAAAACTCCCCATGTCGAAGATCTCTTTTCAACCATCTAACGCAAAATTCCTTCAGTGACGTAGCTCGATTATTATCTATATTAAATTTTAATGATATATCATTCAAATTCACAATCGAATCTTTCATAATTCTCTCCTAGATATAGAATATAAATTTATCCTGTGTTTTTTTGAACACAAAACTTCCCATTATAAACATTAGAATTGCCCACGTTGTACATATAACAAATTCCATTGGTCTCGGAGTTATTCCATTTAAAATTATTGTTCTTACAGCATCTACATAATGGTACATTGGATTAAAATTAAAATACATTCTTATTTCTTTAGGTACAATTGTTAAAGGATAAAACAATGGGGTGACATACATCCAAATCATACTTAAAACCCCCCACAGGAACTGCATATCTCTAAAAAAAGTCATTGCAGAAGCCATAACCATTCCCATTCCCATAGTAAATACCATTAAACAAATAAAAATATATGGCAACATAAAATACGCACGCGTAATTTTTTCTCCTGTCAAAACAGCTACAATAATAAGCGGAATCAATGACATTAACAAATTGATACCCGAAGACAATACTCTCGTTATTGGATATACATACTTCGGCAAATAAACTTTAGTAATCAAAGATGCATTTCCCACTATTGAGGTTAAGGCTTGTCCTACTCCTTCATTAAAAAAGTTAAATGCCACTGTACCACATAATAAATATCCTGCATAATTATCAATATCCGATTTGAACAATTGAGAAAACACCACATACTGAACAATCATCATCAAAAGTGGATTTAAGAAGCTCCAAAATACCCCTAAAACTGATCTTTTATATCTAGTTTTAAAATCACGAGATACCAATTGTTTTATCAAAAAACCATATTTTTTTGCAATCCAAAAAGAGCCAAAAAAATAACTTTGTTTTCCCTTTAATGCTCTGCAAGCTAAAATCCAATATACTATAGCAATAATAACAATTGCAACACTTACTAATTTCCAATAATTCGGTCCTGTCCAGACATAATTATCCCCTTGTATAGCAATACACATGGTTCCCGGGATAACTGAACCATTTAACAAAAGTGCTGCATCTTTTCCAACACTCGATTTTTCAAATTCGTATCCTATATTGTACAATACAGTAGGTGCATTTCCCGTCTCCGCATCTGAAATAACTGTAATTTTCACGACATGTCCTCTTATTATGTTCGCATTTTGAGGTATTGATATATATACATATTGATTCACACCTATTTTGCTCACATCATATGAATTTTCTGCTATTTCATGTCCATCTGTAATATCTTCACATTTTATATTTATATGACTACTAAAACTCTGTCCATAATTAGAAACCATAACCCCAACTGCCGTTATTTTATCCATTTCTGATGTATAAGTCTGTTCTACACTATTCCCTTGTAAAATTTCTCCAACGTCATTCGTAGGCATAAATTCATCTATATTTCCATCTGAACTTCTTTCATACAAAGCTTTTCCACAAGAAAAGTAAAATACTCCCATAAAAGCGATCGCAATAATCTCAATAATTAAAAATATTTTTATATACCACAAATTTTTTTTATTTTCTTTTACTTTCATTTTTGTATCATCTTTCTATATATTTTCAAAATATCAGTGCATATATCTATTCCACATATTTGTGTAATTTTTCTTATTATTCTTGTTTTTTTATCATTTCTATATTGTAAAATCCAAAAATAATTTTCAATAAATTTTTTTATATCCTTTCTTTCCTTTTTATCAATTTTTCCAATCAAATAAAGTAAAACTTCTATCTCATATGCCATCATAGAATAAATTTCCCTTGCATATTCTGATTTTTTTCTTGCCAACAAAATTCCTTGTGATATAGCAAATCTTACATCATAAACTTTTTTTACCGATATACTATCTGTAACTGAATTCTGTATTCTTTGCCGATAATAATAGTAGTCTTTTTCTATTATCCCATAGCTTTCCGCATAAATAATATTTTGAAGTACCCAAAATAAATCTTCTGCTGTTCTCCCCTCATCAAATAATATATTATTTTTTTTTAAAAAAGACAATTTTATTATTTTATCGCATGCACTTCCAGGATACTTAGGCATTTGTGCACACCACTTTATCCATTCTGCTTTTGTATAATTAATTGAAAAAGGATTCCACGTATTAAGCGCATATTTTCTTTCCCCGTCATATATTTTATATGCCTTTAACATATACATATCCTTTTTCGACTCCTGTATCTCTTTTAATATCGTTTTTAATGAATTTTCATCAATATAGTCATCTGCATCAACAAACAAAACATATTCACCACACGCTTTTTTCATAGCATAATTTCTTGCTGCAGCTGCTCCTTTATTTTTTGTATGATAGGTATACATATATGCATATTTATCACTATATATATCACATAATTCTCCCGATCTATCAGTTGATCCATCATCAATAAGAATTACTTCTATATCACTTCCAACATCATTTTCTATAATACTTCGTAAACATTTTTCTAAATATTCTTCTTTATTATACACAGGAATTATAATTGAAATTTGTATATTCTTCATTGTCTACTTTCTACGAATCAATAATTTATCAAATATCTTATCATCAAAATGAAGGTATGACAAAAACATAAGCATTAAATATCTTTTTTTTGTTTTTTTCAAAATTTCTTTTGATTCTTCGCTTATTTCTTTTAGTACCTTTTTCGCTTCTTTTCTTCCTACTCTTTTTTGTTTACACCTTAAAAAAGCTGTTATTAAAAAATCCGTTATAACAGAGCATGTTTTATACTCAAAATATTTCTGTCCCGCCCCTGGTCTTTTCTTTTTATATGAATTACACATTATTTGAATCACTTTTTCTACATGTTCCATACGGGCTACTCTATTGTCGTTTGATACACTTTGATTCACATCACCCACTCGGTAAACATACAAATTTTGATCTAGCACACATATTTTTTTAGCATTACTAGCAGCAACTGTAATATAAATTGCATCATCATAAAAAACATTTCTAGGTAAATCTATTCCATATTCTCTATAAAATGCTGTTTTATATGTTATTCCATGTAACGTAAAAATTTTCCGATACTGTGCCCACTTGTTCATCAATTCTGACATAGTGAAATATTCTATTTCACTTTCCATACTTGCAAATATCCTATTTATTCCATTATTCTGAATGTTATAAGTTTCAAATCCACATACGATTACATCAGATTCTTCAACTTTTTTTAATGTATCCAAAAATTTTTCTAAATGCTCCTTTACGATCCAATCATCAGCATCAACCACTTTAAAATATTTTCCAGTACAATGTTTTATCCCCTTATCAACCGCTGCCCCATGACCTCCATTTTCTTGTGTAATTACTTTTATACTATTCGGGTATCTTTCTGCATATTGTCTCGCTATTTTTTCACAGCCATCTGACGACCCATCATTCACAACTATAATTTCAACACATTCCATGTCATTCTTTATAAGAAATGAATCCAAACATTTTGCTATAAACTCTTTCGAATTATACATTGGTATAACAATTGACAAGATTTTTCTCATTTATCTGCCTTTCTTTCGTCATGATATTAAAAGACACTATTATTTATAATACCTCTTTCCTCATAAATCGTCAAGTTTCAACACTTTACTTCTAACATTGTTTCAACTTTTATCCTCATTTTAGTTTAAACACTTTTGTTCATTTTCTCAAAATATATTGCTTTCATATGATTTTCCACATTTTTTCTTCCAAATATATATATCATTTTCCGATTTATCTCTCCCATATGTAAAAACTGTCCAAATGATTCATTTTTCATATTATATAATTTTTTAAATGCATTTATATATTCATCTCTTTTTTGGGGAGAAATCAATATCCCCCCCTCTCCATCTTTTATCAAATCCACATTTCCGCGAATCCTGCTGCACACCACAGGAAGTCCCTCTGCCATGGCTTCCATCAGTGCCACCGATAATCCCTCCCGGAACGAAGACAACACAAAACAGTCGGATGTCTGAAGAATTTCATGCAGATCATTGCGAAATCCCACAAATCGGATATGTTCCTCCAATCCATGCTCTTTTACATACTGTTCCAATTCTGCTTTCTTTTGTCCAATACCGCACATCACAAAGTAAATATTGGGATTATGTAATTGTTCGATTGCCTCAATCACTGTCTTCTGATTTTTATTCGGAGTGAACTCAGCAGCATTTGTGATCAAAAATGCATCTTGTGGAATTCCCAACTCCTTACGTTTCTCTTCCTTTTCCTTTTGAGACAAACTTTCCCTTTGCGTATCTATTCCAATCCCCGGCACGTAGGTAAGCTTTTTCATCTTAAATTTCTTTTTTGCCAGCTTGTAATCCTCATGATTGATCGTTATCAACACATCCGTCCATCTGCTCAGCATCTTCTCCACCGGATAGTACACCAGCCAGTTCATAACCGGTGCCCCCTGATAGAAATGAAACCCATGTGCCGTATAGATCACTTTTGTCTTTGTCCGGTGTCCTGCAATCCTTGCGACCACACCACCGATCGGGCTGTGACAGTGGCAAAATGCGTATCCATTTTGCTTCATCAAACCTTCTACCTGCCTCAGTGCCCTCATGTTCTGTCCCATGTGTTTGATATTCCGTGCGAAATCAATCTGGTAGCAGCGCACATGCATGTCCTGCAGTTTTTGCTTCAATTCTGCGACACGCTCATCTGAGCAGGTATTTCCTTCGATAAAATTGCAGGCCACATCTACCTCATACCCCAGTTTCCGCAACAATGCAATATTCGGCATATTAAATTGGTCGATCATAGAGGCGACGGACGCCAGCATCAGGACTCGTTTCATCTTTCCCTTTCACCAAATACTCAACTAATTAATTCTTCTTTTATAGTATGGTAATATTGATGTATCTTCTTCCATCCCAATACATCAATTCCACCAACCACCAAAGTCAATATTCCACCAATGATAGTTATAAATATACCGCCCCAATCATTTGTCTCAATCACACTTCCCTTCATTGCAAACATAAACATCTCATACAGAAAAGCATGTTGATCCTTAAAGACAAAAATATCGAGCATTTCATACAAGACAAACCAAGAGGCAAGAATCATAAATGTAACCCATACAATTATCTTTACCATCGCCCAAAACAGACCCTTCCCCTTTTTATCATTTTCCAAGCTAACCACACGCTTCTCAAGGTCATTGTCCGTTTTCTCATCTTTATCCTCTACCATCTCTACCTTGTCATCCCCGGTCACCGGAGCAACATTTTCTTCCGATTGCTCGACAACCACCGGACGAAATGGAATAATTTCTTTTTCCGGCTCGCATGTCATATGAAAGATATCCGGATACGTCTCTTTTGTATACTGCATAAAGTCATCCTTGGAAACACTGTAAAACGGTCTCCCCTCGTTTTCTACCCATGTCGGTTCCAGGATTGCCTGACAGTGATAGCATTGATACGAAGCAGCAAATCCATCACATACGAAGACATTCTGACTATGGCATTGTGGGCAGCTATAGTGCAGTTCTTTTCGAACCAGATTTTTTGCACACAGAACCTGCAGCATACTTTTGGTATATGTAATTTCCAGATCCAGCCGTTCACTCAGGTCCTGCGTCGTAAACTGCTTACATTGCCTTTGTGTCAACTGCGGCAGGATTTTCATACATTGCCGAACCGCTTCTCTTTCGTTCATACTCTTTATAAAGCCCCCATATCTGCTGGAATTCTTCTTCCGAATAATATTTTCCTTCCAAAATGTGCAGCGTCAGAAACTGATAATTATCAGCCTCATATTTCACTTGTAATACTCCTCGCGCTCTTGGGAAATTGACCGTCAGGGAAATAATTCTTTTCACGATATCCAAAGAATCCCTGATACACATAAACGTCTTGGCATCATAAATACAATCTACGCCATTTTCTCCTGTTAAGTTTGCCGACAGATTATCTCTGTCACTGAATCGAATTTTTGATATATATTTTTCATCGCTTGGAAGAAGCGTATTCAATGCATGATCTTCCCGGTAATCATATAATGCGGTCTGTTGAATCAGGCGATATAGTTCTTCCTCTAAATTAATGATTCCATCCGGCATATATAATTTTCCGTCTTTTTGTTCTACATGATGCAACGGAATATTTTGTAACATTGCATCGATAATGCTGCTAAGGCTCTCTCTCTTATCATCAATCTCTTTTATATTTGGAAGCCGTTCAAAAAACTGGTTGAACAATTCTTTGCTCATGTCATACAATACATTCTGAGGATCAGCCGCTCTATTGTTGTCCAATTCCAGTTCTAATGTTTCTTCTACTATACTATAGATTTTATCAAGCTGAATCTGCGGACGGCTCTCCTGTATAATTCCATGCTGATTCCATACTTTAACAATCATGCAGCGCTGTTCCAGGTCAATAGTTACCGGAAGATAGGAACACTCCTCCTCGATCGGACCTGCAGAATCTTTTAACATGCAGAATACAAAAATCAGATGCACCCTGATTAAATTTCCATTCCTTCTTTCTTCCTGTATCGCTGCAAGCTTCGTGGAGTCTTCCTTCGGTGGGATCGTCTCTATGATCTGGTTGTACGCCCAATCGGGGATCTGGAATTTGCGCATAAGTCTGCCCCACGAATCCCTGCTCTTTAATCGCAGACAGGTCGAAGCAGTTAATGAATACACGCGCATCAATCGATGATGACCATATAATAATTCTTGAAAGAAAAAATCATTCAGATCCTCAACAGAAATCAATCCGCTTTGACAAAGCTGTTCTAGCAAAACCCGCTGGTCCGAAAAAGACAGCCTCTGCTCATTTGCAATTTTCTGTTCGGTAAGAAATCTATTCAGGCTTGTTGATGATATATTATCGATAAGTTCCTTAACTATATGCATTCTCTTGTCCTCTGTCTTCCGTAACCCCAAATCCAATAAATATTATTTTTATTATATCACGAACCTTTATCTTACTCAATGTAAAAAACCAGTTAGACTTATCATCCAACCGGTTTTATCACTTCTACCGAAACTATGGCTCCATATTTTTTAATAATGCATTAATATTCTGCGTATATAAGTTTTCACATAATTTCAAAATTTCTATTTCAATCTGCTCATCGCTGATTGAAACTCCCCTCTCGGATCAGCAATTAATATCTCCAATTCATGAGACGTTCTCCAGCAATTTACAGCTTCTACAACGTCAAGCATGATCTCCAATGCCTCACGCAGCTCATCCACTGTCACAATAACAAAATTATCCCCCGGATATCTTGCATCATAATAATAGTCTTTAAGTAATGCCAGATCTTTCCTCTCTAATTGCAAGGAAGTATCCACCCTTTTAATCTCATCGTATAAGGCACGCAAATTATGGGATGTCATTAGTTTTTCAATTCCAGTACAAACCAGTTCTGCCACAGATTTCAACATTTTTTCTGCAATTTGCTGTGCCGAAGCTGCAGCCGGATTGCAGTATACAGGTGACACTGCATCCCTTAAATACCAGAATTCATTGCACGCAATAGAATAATAAGAATTTGCCTTTATCATATTTTCAACTCCTTATAATCTCTTCTTAACTGTTGTGTAAACTTTGAATTATCATGTTCGAAATACTGCGGTGTTACAAAAACCACATCCGCATGCAACATCTCGAGTTCTTCCCGCAAGGCTCCCATCATCCATCTTTCCGGTTTTTCCGGAACTATGATGCAAAAGTCGATATCACTGCTGGCCTTATAATCATTTCTCGCGTAGCTTCCAAAAATCCCAAAACTCTGATATTTGATACTCGAATTTTTAATAATATCTACGCACTTGTTCAACCGGTCTTTAAAATCATTTTCAACAACAGGTGACACGTACGGCATCCCTAAACCTCCACTCTTTCTATTAATCTGTCCTATCACAGTTTCTACAGATTCCACCATTTTTTATTCTTCATGATATCTTCTATCAATTATAAGTTATGCAATTACCCGGGACACAAATTGGCGATTTTTCCCATTCTGATGCTCAAATTGAAATTCGAATTCCAATGTAACTTCCGAACTGTTCACCATATTATTTTCCCCTTCAAAATATACATAACCATCAAGAGAAACATCAGCTTCCAATATGCCTCTCACAATCGTACATGTATCATCCTCTTCCTGTTCTACCCGGACAACTTTGACATTTTCTATTTGATCCAATTCTGCATAGTCAACATATGTCTCAAACGCTTCATCCAATTCCTGACCTTCCATGTTCATAACAGAATCGTCAATTTCATTATACAAGTCATCCCAAAATTCGTTTTCTATGATTGTAGCGACCAGATTTCTATCATATTTCACGTATATCAGTCTCCCTGTGTCAAAAAATATTTAATTGCGTCCCAATAAGGTGGCAGTTCTTCCGAACATTCAAATTTTTTCAATTCCCGCTGTTTTTCTTCTCCATTCAACTGGAACACATTAAACGTCCATAAAGCGTTTTCTCTGGCACGACATAAACGTTTATCATTCAGGTTCAACTTTGTAATTGTATACTCAGCTGCCTCATCTGTCTTTTCCGCCGGCTGTATTGTTCCATCCTGCTGATATCGAAAATGACTTTCACAATCCTTCTCCAGCGGAGAAATCATCCGCTTTGCATCAAAATTATTTTCTTTTTTATGCCCACAGTGCCTGCGATTGTCTCCATTACAAGAAGCATGAAGATTATTATAGGCCAGAGATAAATCCTGATTTTGTGCCTGAGGTCGAAAATGTTCCACATGAAAACTATTCTTTTGTACTTCAGTCTCTGTATTTTTAATATAAGAACAACAATAGCAGCAAAGATGTCTCTGTTCTGCAAGCAATGCCTTCTTTAATATTTGCAGCTCCTTTTCATGCCGGATATCCTCATACCCTGCTTCTCTTTTATGCTTATTCTTGAATTTTTTCTTCCACCGGCTTACTTCTTCTGGTTCACCTGTCTTTTGAATATAAATCATAAAAACTTTATCGCCCTTTTGCAATCAAGATTCTTGCACGCACAACTTTCGTATTCTCTTCCGATGTCATCCATGCAAGCTTATTTACAAGTTTTTCTGCCTCATCATATGCTTTTTCATTCAGATACACATTTATTTGCTCTAAGAGTTCCGTTGTCTTCCTGTTATATACTTCGGTATCCATGTAATCTTCCAGAATTGTATTAACATCCCAGCCGTTCATCGGCTCCATCGGTTCTGCCAAAACCAGGTGCGTTTCTGCATCTTCATGCAAACGTATTACCTGTATATTTTCATCCACAGACTCCAGCACTTTCGGAGCATGTGTGGAAACAATAAACTGAATATTTGGAAAAGTATTCTGTAAAGCCGGAAAAATCTTCTCCTGCCACTTCGGATGCAGATGCAGATCAATTTCATCAATCAGCACAATGCCATCCCCTTCCAACGGATTCTCCCTCTTCGGATTTGCAATTGCCAGCCTCCGGCTCAGATCGCCTACCAGTGCGATTACACTTTTTTCTCCTTCTGACAATTGATAAAATGCCAATTCCAATTCTTTTTTGATGACAATAAGTTCCGCATCTTCTTCTGTTACTTTCACACGAATTTCCGAAAATCCATCTCCCAATGCGTTTAATATGGCTTTTTTTACTGCATGTAACTGTGGATCTTCTGCATTCGGCGTTTCCACTCGTATACTGTTTTCATATTCCTGTCTTCCCCGGAACCATTCAAAAAATAACCGGAAATTGATCACTCCTCCAAATGCAGAATCTCTCCACGCATCCAGCTTCCCTGCTGCTCCTGTATAACGCCTTCTCAATTTACGTGTTTTTTCATTATAGCGGTCAACTCCATAAAACACATAAACAGGAATATTTTCATTATTTAAAGTAAACTCTTTCTGTGGTGTTTCCGTGTCATCGTTTTCATACTCTTCTTCTGTTTCCAAATAATCTCCCAGATACTGTTTTCGAATATATTCCGAAACTCTCTTCAGTTCTTTGGAATTATGCAGATTTTTCCCCTGAATTCTTTTTCGGTAATAGTGAAAATTATTTCCCTGGTCTTCAAGAAACAACGTTATTTTTGCTTCTTCTTCTCCAACTTTTACATCTTTTTCTCCTAAAAGAGAGGCTGTTATCTGTTCATCCTGTGCTGCTTCCTGCATAATTCTGGAAAAGAGAAGATTGCAGACATCCAGTATTGACGATTTTCCCATTCCGTTTACTCCATAAAAAATGGCATCTTTTCCGTTTAATACTATTTCTGTATCTGAAAAACCTCTGAAATTGTGCACTTGCAGTTTGTCTATTCTCACGCTTTTCTATCTCCTAAACCTTCGAATGCATACCATTAAGCTATTTATCATCTTTTCAGTAGTATCATACTTTAATTCTTTTATTTATGCAAGATTTTCCCATTCCAGCTCTTATCCTTCCGTCCTTCTTACCGACTCTTTCCAGTCACACACACGATATTCTTCCCTATATTCACTCATCTGCATATCGTACACACTGTCACCAAACGCTTTGCCCGTCAGGGTGCCAATTTTTCCCGGAATCTTTTTCATCAGCCGGATGATCCAGCCAGTCGCTGGAACCATCACAAGCCGGTGTCCTTTTACCACAGCGATCATCTGCACCAGATCCGAAGTATTGATATACTGCTCGTTCTGTGGGAAAAACACTCCGGTCTCTTCGTTGTCGATCATCCGTTTGACAAACTGTGCCAGATTTTCTATATAAAGCATGGAACGCTGATTATGTACAATCGGAAATAGTGGAAGCTTTCCTGCCAGTTTTGCAAGCTGTGGATAGTTTCCCTTTGATCCCTTTCCGTAAATCATCGGCGGACGTAATACAACAACCTTAAAACGTTCATCTGCCAGTGCCTGTATTTTCTGATCTGCCTGCCATTTGCTGTCTCCATAGAAATTCAATGGTTTGGGAATTGTATTTTTTGTAATTTTCTTTTCTCTACATCCGCTGTATACAATCATGGAAGACATAAAGAGAAACTGCTGCACGCCTTCCTTTTTGGCTTTTTCGGCTGTCTCTACTGCCAGATCTGTATTCACACGGTAATACTGCTTCTTTTCTTCTTCCGTCACCTGTCCCACATCTGCATGTGCGATTCCCGCCACATGATAGACCACATCATATGCAGAAAAATCGTGTGTCCGCCAGGTTTGGGGTCTCATATCCAGCGTGTCAACCTGATAGTACTCCGGCCATTGTCTCAGCCATGCCTCCACGGAAGTTCCCACATAACTGCCGCTTCCAGTGATCAGAATCTTCTTTTTTCTCCTGCCCTTTTCACTTTCTTCTGTGTCTTTTGCAATGGTTTCCTTTTTTGCGCTGCTCTGTGCTGTTTCGCTTTTGTGTGCTTCTGTCTCTTCTTCCTCTTTGTTCAGTTCGCCAGTTCCACCTTCAACCACGCCATCGTGCATGAGCACGGAGCCAACTGTGCCAAGAAAACATTTCAGATCCATCCATGGTCCCAGATGTTTGATATATTCGCCATCCAGTCTTGCTTTGTCCGGAATCTCCAGTTCATCTCTGCCATTGATCTGTGCCCACCCGGTCAGCCCCGGTGTCACATCATTGGCACCATATTTCTCACGCTCTGCTACCAGATCATCCTGATTCCACAGTGCCGGCCGCGGTCCTACGATACTCATTTCTCCTTTGAAGATATTAAAAATCTGTGGCAGTTCATCCAGACTGGTTTTGCGCAGAAATTTTCCTACCTTTGTGATGTACTGCTCCGGATTCTCCAGCATATGTGTTGGCACATCCTTCGGTGTGTCAATCCGCATGGTACGGAATTTGTAAATCTGGAAGAAACTCCGGTGGATGCCGACACGCTTCTGCTTAAATAATATCGGTCCCGGTGTATCCAGTTTGATCGCAATACATAAAAAAAGAAGGAGTGGTGATAAGATCACGATCGCCATCCCACTTAATATGATATCAATTCCTCTTTTGATGTAATGGTACCCTTTCATGGTTGACTTGCTCCTTCCTGATTTTCCTTATTTTCATAAATTTACATATGTTATATCATACCCTATTTTAGTGCATATTGCAATGACTGAAGTAGGTGCAACATTTTCATTTTCATTCATATTCATTCCATTTTTCCTTTAAATAAATCTTGAAGGATAATAGGAAGTTATCTGTCAGATATACCTTAAAAATATTTTTTTATACGTGAAGGAGAAAACTGTTATGCTTAATTATTATGATCTAATCATGGGATCTTCTAACTCCAGTTTTTTATCTGTTTTTAACAATGTATGGAAAACAGAAATTGCTTCTCATAATTTGCCCTATACACACGCGTTACAAATTGAAAACGGAAGTCGCTTAAGACCGTTATTATTTGCTTGGGGATATTATGCAAATCAAATACCAAAAAATAATTTTTTTGTTGCTAATTATGCACTTTCTATTGAATTGTTGCATAAATCCTCAATTTTATTAGATGATTTAATAGATGATGATATTGCCAGACATGAAAAGAATACATTTCATGTAGAATTTTCAAAATCAGAAGCTTTATTATATGCACTTTATCTACTAAATCGTAGTGTAGCACTGATGAATGAAAAAGATATTAAATATAACAGTTTATATACATCAGAGTTACTGAAAATTATAGATAATATGGCAAGGGGAGGTATCCAAGAAATACATAGTCAAAATACAGTGTTTAATATAACAGATGTTAAGGAAATTATAGATTTGGAAACAATTTCATTAATTAAAAACAGCTTTGTTCTGGGATATAAGCTATCATCAAATGGGGATTTCGATATACCAGATGATATAATAAATATTGGCCATTCATGTGGATATTGCTTTCAAGTTTTAAATGACATTGAACCATTTTCAGCCCCAGATATCAACCAAAAATATAAGGGCATCACAAATTATGATTTTAGTAAACAAAGAAAAAACATCGTTGTATCTTTCGTATATGGTGCATGTACTTCAAAAGAAAGAGAAAACTTAAAAAAATATTCTGACTTTATTTACATGAATAAGCTTATTGAAAAATATGAAGTATTACCCATTTTACTTAATGAAATGGAAATACAAATTGATAATATTGCTCAGTGCATCAGTCGACTACAAAGTAATAATTCTGTATTTTATACTGATTTCAAAAAGTTCCTGTCAAAAATATTTATAATATGTTATCAAAAATGTAATTTAGTTTTTGATAATAAATGGTTGGATCATTGACATAAATGGACTCACCAAAGTTAGCAATGCAAGGCTAAATGTATAAAAATTTTCAAAAATAGTATGACTATACTTTAATGGATATTCCTCTGAATCAGAAATCATTTTTATTAAGGATAGCTTTTTTTGTATGATACTTAAATCTGTTTCCGATGCACTAGCTGATAAAATCTGAATCTGTTTTTCGATACTTTTTATACTGATGCCTTTGCATTTACTAATACATCCTTTAATAAAATAACGACTCAAAAATGTAAATACCGGAACAGCCAGTGCAAAAAAAATTATAATACCTCCCCATGTAATAATAAAGAGAGCCTTTGAGGATGTTTGAATTCTTAAATTACCATTTTTAAATATAATCACATTTGATGGGAGATTAATTGCATACATTGTACTATACATAAGCCCCAAAATCAAAAACCATTTTTCAATATAACTAAACTCATGTGCTAAGCGCACAATCCAATCTGTTAAAGCTGGAAAATAGAAAAAATAATTTTTTACACTGATTTTTTTCAAATCCTGTGCAAAAGATAATAATTCTAAATATTTTAGATATGCCTGAATTCCTGTAGCAAAAACAATGGCTCCTAACACTCCACCATATACACCTGTAGGAGTACATTCCAGACATCCCAATTTGAACATGGAGACAATATATATTGAAATGAAAACACATGAAATGACAAATCTATGCATAGGGGTTATATATTGTTGTGTTCTCGAATGAAAACTCCCCCAAACAACCATTTCTTTTCTTTTTTTTAATTCATCTTCTAAAAGATCATTTTCCAAATCTATTTTTTTTAATACGAATATTTGAATCATCCACATAATTATTAATATATATTGATTAACATAAAAATTCTTATGGCTCCAAAAGATATTCAAAACATATCCTATAATCAACGTGACAACCAAGTATTTAAAAATTGTTTTTAGTTTTAAATCTTTATATAGTTTTTTTAATATATCTTCAATCTTTTTCATATAAACACCTGTAATACTTTTTATAGATAACTTCCTATTATTTATCATAATACCATATATTTCTAAAAATTATAACAAAATCCCTTATTTTAATCCATTTTTCTTATTTAAATGTCAATTTATTGTTTAATCTCACCGTTTTCCCATCAAAGCATCAGCTTTCAACATCCACACTCTGTATTTCCTCGAAATCTATCCCATACCCTTTCCCACCCATACTGATACAGGAAACACCACAGTTCTATCAATGTAATTGTTATATATTGTACAATTTTTTCAAATTTTGCCTTATCCAACAAAATCCTCCCCATTTCATGTACCATATACTCCTAAACAAAACTTCATATACAAAGGAGACCACCCATGAATAATTTACAGACACACATCAACAACTATCTGGAACACTGCCGTCACCAAAAACGCCTGGATTCCAAGACTCTGAAAGCATATCGCATCGACCTTCAGCAATTTTATGCCATTTTTTCATGCAGGAATGTTTCTGATATTACACCGGATCTGTTGGAAAATTATATTGGCAGTCTGCACCAGAAGTACAAACCCAAAACCGTAAAAAGAAAGATTGCCTCGGTCAAAGCTCTTTTTCACTACCTGGAATATAAAGAAATCATCGCCCGGAATCCTTTCAACAAGGTGCAGATCAAATTCCGCGAACCTGTGATTTTGCCGAAAACCATTCCATTGCACACGATCGAAATTTTCTTATCTACGATCTATGAGCAGCGCACCGTCGCCAAAACGGATTATCAGAGAAAAAACGCTTTGCGGGATGCCGCTGTCATAGAACTTTTATTTGCAACCGGAATACGGATTTCCGAATTATGCGCTCTGCGTATCTGTGACATTGATTTGTACGATGGATCAGTCCTGATCTACGGAAAAGGTTCCAAAGAACGAATTGTTCAGATCGGAAACCACGAGGTCATACAGATTCTGTCGGAATACCGCAATGAATTTCTCCCCCAGATGGAAACCTGCCAGCATTTCTTTGCGACGCTAAACGGAACGGCATTATCCGATCAGTCGGTACGGCGGATGATCAACAAATATGCTTCTCTTGCTGCAATTGAACAGCATATTACACCGCATATGTTCCGGCATACATTTGCTACCAGCCTTTTAGAAGCGGATGTCGATATCCGCTATATACAGGAAATGCTTGGTCACAGTTCCATTCATATCACGGAAATCTATACGCATGTTGCCATGTCAAAGCAGCGTGCCATCCTCACTACCAGACATCCCCGCAATACGTTTCATCTGTAAAAAGCAAAACAGCAATTCACGTGCCATGCACGGAATTGCTGTCATTGATAGCCGTTCTATTTTTACTTATTTATTCTCCCCTGCCAGTTCCGGATGATACGTCGGCACGATTTTTTTGACACACTCCCGGATGTCTTCCGGTTCTGTCACAACGTACTCTTTTAATTCTTCCAACTGCTGCATGAATTTCTCCTCATCCAGCTCAATCGGCCTGCCGATATGAATCAGATTGTTTGCGGTATCCTGCATCCCTTCTTCATCCATCAACATCTCTTCATAAAGTTTTTCTCCCGGGCGAAGTCCTGTGAAAATGATATGGATATCTTCATCCGGCTTGTGACCGGAAAGAAGAATCAGGTTCTTTGCCAGATCCAGAATCTTGACCGGCTCTCCCATATCCAGAACAAAAATTTCTCCACCTTTGGCATAGGTGCCCGCCTGCAGCACCAGAGATACCGCTTCCGGAATTGTCATAAAATACCGCACGATATCCGGATGGGTAACCGTGACCGGACCTCCACGCTCAATCTGTTTTTTGAACAGCGGAATCACACTTCCGTTACTGCCAAGCACATTTCCAAAACGCACGGCTACGAAATCTGTCTTCGATCTGCGGTTATAGGTCTGAATGATCATCTCACAGATGCGCTTGCTGGCACCCATGATATTGGTTGGATTGACTGCCTTATCCGTGGAAATCATCACAAATTTCTTCACCCCGTACCGATCTGCCGCCTGCACAATCTTCCATGTGCCAAGCACGTTATTCTTAATTGCCTCGTTCGGACTCTCTTCCATGAGAGGCACATGTTTATGTGCCGCTGCATGATAGATAATCTCCGGCTTGTAATGTTCAAAAATCCAGTTCATACGATTCGTATTCCGCACGGATGCGATCAGCACAACAAGATCCAGATCCGGGAATCGGACTTTCAGTTCGTTTTGCACATCATAGGTCGTATTCTCGTAAATATCCACAATAATCAACTGTTTTGGCTTGTGTGCGGCAATCTGCCGGCACAATTCGCTTCCGATAGAGCCACCGCCCCCTGTAACCATTATGATTTTCCCAGAAACATAATCCATGATAGACTGCAGATCAACCGTCACCGGATCCCGCCCAAGAAGATCATTGACATCTACATCTTTCAGTTTGCTGACGCTGACATCGCCGTTTACAAGCTGGTAAATGCCGGGCAGACGTTTCAATGTGCATCCGGTTTCTTTGCAGATATCAAGAATCCCCTTGATCTGTTTCTGCGTGGCCGATGGCATGGCAATGATGATCTCATGCACATGCAGTTCTTCGACTTTTTCCAGAATATCGCTCCGATCTCCTACGACTTTCGCTCCATGAATATAATTGCCGATCTTGTTCCGGTCATCATCAATCACACCAACAACCTTCTTTTTCACATAGCGGCTGTTGTTGATTTCTTTGATGATCTGGTTTCCGGCATCTCCTGCTCCGATCACAAGTACATTCCGTCTGTACACGCCGGCTCTGCGCATATTGCGAAGCACACGCAGTCCGCGGTAAGAATATCTGCATCCCATGACAAATACAAACAGAAACAATCCATACAGAATGTAAAAGCTTCTTGGCACCGGGTACATATCCCCCCAGTTCCGAAGCAATATCAGCACTGTCACAACAACGGTATCCAGAATACATGCTGAAACCACATACATCATTTCCAGTGCTCCCGCATAGCTCCAGAGACTGGAATACAGCCGGAGCATCCAGAAAATGATCAGTGTAACAATGATCATAAAAGGAAGTGCTCTCCACACTTCATCCATATATTGAAACGGTACGCTTTTGATATTCAGATCAAACCGAATCAATAACGCAACTATGCTTGCAGCAAACACTGCAAGCACATCGTAGCACATCAGAAAAATCCGTCTGATCAGTAATTGTTTATCTTGAATGATTTTTTTCATAATTTCAATCTGTTATTTTTGATTCTTTCTCTGTTTTCTCGATTGTTTTTTCGATGATTTTTTCTTGACTGAGGATTCCATCACTCTTGCTCCTTCAGTATTCTGTACCATCTGCGCGGTATCTGCTTTTACACTCTCTGCTGCTTTTGGAATACTCTGTTTTACGGCAGTATCACTTTCTGCAGAAACCGCTGTTTCTTTAACAAAGAGATTTTCTTTCTTTACGAGCATACGGTTCACTGCAAGTCCCAGACCAAGCATACCCCAGAATACCGGAGCAGTACATACATTGGAATCATTCACAATGGCCACGAGCAAATATACAAGCACAGCGGCAAATATTCCAAATCCGACCCAGCTGATACTCTCGTGCAGATCCACTCTGCGGTAAATGCGAATAGATCGTACCACATACCAGCACAGAAAAATAATTAATGAAAGTGTACCAATTAATCCAGTTTCGACCCACTGCTGCAGATACCAGCTATGGGCTTTTACTCCATAGCTATTAAATCCATACACATATGCCTGACTAATATAATCATTTTGCGGATATTCAAATAAATAGCTATTGGCTCCTGCCCCCATAAATACATGTTTTCCTAACACCGGAATAGTGTCATTCCAAATATGACCTCGTTTACTCATCGCATCATCATTAAATAAATGTGATTGTTTTACTTTTGGAAATTTGATTGCCTTTCCTGCCGGATTCATATACAAATAACCGTCATCATCTGTTTTGGTAAAATTCCACGAAATTCCATCTACGTATACACTCATACCCGCTGTATCATTTGAATACATAATCGGCTGGATCTGCACATTTGCGAACCTATCATCATTAATATTCGAAATTTGCTTTTCCTGATCCACTTCCGTGGTTGTCAACTCATTATTATCTGCATCATGACAAGATATAAGAATTTCGCCATCATCCTTCATTTCATAAGACACATACAAAGGATTATTCCAAATGTCCAATTCCACATCATTATCTGTTGTCTTAATATCATTTAAAGAAAACTGCTCCTTCATATGATATGTTCCGACAATAGTATCTTTCACACTTTTTCCAATCCTGGTTGTATTTGCCATCACTCCAGCTACAATTATCCCGGCAATTACTACCGCAATTCCTGCCACAAACCATTTCTTTTTTCTGCTAAGCAATACAAGCCCCAATATGACAGCTCCGATTGCTAATGCCATCCATCCAGATGAACTCCGACTTCCTACCAAACAAACAATGCAAAGTACTTCTGCTATTACGATTACAACTCGATGCCACATCTGTTTAGCCGCTATTAATAAACAGAGAAGTAATGGAATTAACATTCCGAAGTAAAAGGAAAGGAAGTTCGGATTGTATAAAGTTGTATATGCGGTCTTATCTGGAAAATTAAAAGTAAGATCCTTCAAATCCCCCCACCATTTGGAACTTATAATCAAATGTTTTCCCAATGGAGATTTGAAAAAATCAAGTCCCAAACTTTGAAAAACTCCAATCACAGTGACAATTAACATACCGATACCAGACCATCGGAAAATCATATATATCTGTTTTTCTTCCGTCACACAATTGTATGTATAATAACATAAAACCATATATGCAATTACGACCCATACAGATTCAAACAATTCATAAGTACCATGTGATACCCAATATTTATAATTTGAAAACAAAGCCGACATCACAACAAATAATGCATACACCATCAAAAAATAAAAAGAATTCTCAAATACAAACTCTTTTTTATTCAAATAATGAATCAACAGAGCAGCAATCATTATAATCCCTACAATTATGATTGCAATCATCTTCCACGCAAAAAATAAATCCGTCTGATCATTTGCATTATTGGGGAACCAATCAAACTGTGCCAAATTTGTACTATAAGCGTAAGAATGTACAAGAACCGGTACTAACCCCATCATTAAAATGATCGGCAACAGCCACATATTGAAGTTTTTTGCATTTTTATTTGTACTCATATTCCAAACTCTACTCCTTATATCTCACTGATTATATATCTAGTAGACATAATACCCCAAAACTATTTTTTTTTCAATCTGTTTTCAGGACGTTTGCAATACAAAAGGAATAGAAACTACTCTTTGTTACTTGTGTGTTACTTAAAAATTTTACAAATAAATGTGTATGATTGACACGATAATATAAATTTTTACACACGAAAGGAAGAAAAATGAGATTACCAAACGGATACGGCGGAGTCGTAAAACTCTCCGGCAACAGAAGAAGACCTTATGCAGCACGCATCACTACGGGCTGGCACATCAATGACATCACAGGAAAGCGCATCCAGCACTATCAGATTCTGGGCTACGCTCCTACCCGGTCGGAGGCTTTGCAGATTCTGGCACGTTACAACAATTATCCCATCGATGGGAAAACGCTAAAATTAACATTCCGGGAAATCTATCTCCGATGGTCCGAAGAAAAGTTTCCTACCATCTCCCACTCCAACATCAAAGGCTATCGGGCGGCTTTTGCCACCTGTGAAAATATTGCTGATATGCCATTTCACAATTTGAAGCTCAATGATTTACAACAGGTGATTGATCATTGCGGTAAAAACTATCCTACCCTGAAAAAAATTCGTGTTCTTTTTAACCAGCTCTATTCTTATGCCATGAAACACGAAATCGTCTCAAAAGATTATTCTGCCTATGTAAATATCTCGAAATACAAAGACCGGAATCCGAATAAAAACATACGAAGCTGTTTTTCCACTTCTGAAATTGCTCTCCTGTGGAAACACAAAAACGATCCCTATTGCCAGACAGTCCTCATGCTGATATACAATGGGGTCCGTGTCTCAGAGCTTTTGGATCTGAAAAAAGAAAATGTTCATCTGTCCGAACAATATTTTGATGTCATTGACAGCAAAACCGAAAACGGCATTCGAAAAGTTCCGATTGCTGACAAAGTACTCCCCTTTTACCAGCGCTGGCTTCATGACTGTTCTGATTGTGAATATCTCATCCATACTCTGGACAGCCAGCATTTTACCTATTATATGTATTACCACAATGTTTTCCAACCCCTGATGTTTCGTCTGCATATCGATCATACGCCTCACTGCTGCCGGCACACCACAATTTCTTTGCTTGCCGAAGCACATGTCGATCAGACTATCATCAAAAAAATTGTCGGGCATTCCGGTGCTATGTCACTGACGGAACGCATCTACACGCATCTGGATATTCCTGCACTGGTCGAAGCCATTAATCAGATTTAATCGCTTCTTGTATGTTACTTGCGTGTTACTTGTAGTGATAATTTTGCACCAAACTGTGTTTATAAACCCAGTATTTCCAGCACTTCCAGGAAGAATACCATCCATATTTCCGGTTAAGGTAACTTACAAGACTTCTACAAAGAAGAGTGCTAAGACAAAGACAAAGAAACTTACTTACACACTGAAAGTTGCTAAGGTAGGCGTTGCTTTATCTGGAGATTCAGTAGTAGCTATTGGAAGCACAACTAAGTTAACAAATACTAAGAAAAATTCTTCAAGAGCTAAGATTACTTACACATCAAGCGATGATTCTATTGCAACAGTAGCAGCTGACGGTACAGTAACTGGTGTTAAGGCTGGTAAGGCAACAATCACAGCTAAGATTACCGTTGGTAAGGATTCAGCTACAACTACTAAGGATGTAGAAGTTAAGAAAGCAATCGTAAAGAGCGCTGATCAGACAGAGTACAACAAGATCGAGGCTACTATCGTTGGCGATACCAAGGATATCAAGGCCGGAGATATCAAGGTTACAAATACAGCAACAAAGGCTACAGTAGCTGTTAAGTCTGTTTCCTTAAAGAAGGGTACTCAGAACGTTTATGTTGTTGAGACATTCACAGGAATGACAGATGCAAAAGAGTATTCTGTAGAATATGCTGGATCTATCGCAGCATTTACAGCAACTGATGGTACTGTTACAGGCGTTGCACTTACAAAGACAGAAGTACCTGCTGGCATCAAGACAGAAGTAAAGGCTGTTACAAAGGATGCTAAGGGTGTTGTTTTAGGATACTTTGATTTAACAAATGGAAATACTACAAAGGGTCAGGTTACAACAGCTCTTACAATTACAAAGGGTTATGTACAGGGCTCTGATGTATATCTTCCAGCTGTAGGTGATACAATGGTAGCTAAGCTTACATACCATACAGGTTCATTTGCAGCTGATGGTACAGAGACCGGTAAGATTGAGGGAACAGCTACAATTACAGCAGTTGATCCTTCTACTGTTTCATACAACTATGCAGTAACATTTGGAACATCAGCTCCTACATCATGGACAGCATCTTCATTTAAGGCTGTTACAGCAATCAAGGTTGGCGATGCTTCTAAGAAGGCATACTTCCGTATTACTGATGAGAATGGTAAGGAAATTGACAGCTATGCTGGATACACAGTAGAGACTGCTGATCCTACTAAGTTAGTTGTAAATGCAGCTGAGCTTACAAATATTAAGACAACTGGTACATCTGTAAAGGGTGTAGCAGCTGGAGATACTTATATCTTAGTAAAGAAGGATGGAAAAGTTGCATTCTCATTACCAGTTCAGGTTCAGGGAAAAGCTACTGCAACAACTGTTGACTTAAACAAAACATCTGTTACTGTAATGTCTGGTAAGGCTGTAAGTGAAACTATCGAAGCTAAGCTTAAAGATCAGTACAATGAGGATATGGCTATCAACACATCTTCTGCTTCAGAACAGCCTAAGGTAGAAGCTCTTGCTTGTCCTGATGGAACTACAGCACCTGTTTTGGCATATGGTACTGATGTTACTATGTCAGGAACACAGAAAGTAGTTGTATCTGTTGACGGAAGCAAATTTGCTGGTAAAAAACTTGGAACTTATACTTACAAAATCACATTGAAAGATGCTGATAAGAAAGCAATTGTAAGAACATTTACAGTTAATTTCGTTGATAATGCTGCTGTTCAGGCATATCAGCTTGCACTTCCAACTGAAATGGATACAACAGTTAAGGCTGATACTACAACTGATACAGGATACGATGTAGTTGTAAACGTTGTTGAAACTGCTAATGGTGCAGCTATTGGAAACTATGCTGGATCAGAGACTACAGCAACTGCTACTACAAGCTCTGTTGTAACATACGCTGTCAAAGATGCATCTGGAAAAGATGTTTCATCTGATTATTATACACAGAGTGGAAATACCTTAACTATTAAAACAGTTTCTGCTTCAGGCGCTAGTTTCCAGAAGAATCTTGCTGCTGGTACATATTATGTAACAGCTACATTTAAAGCTAAAACAAAGAAAGCTGACGGAACTTATGATGCAACAAGTACTCTTAGAGATGTTGCTGTATCTGGAAGCTTTACAGTAAAGGATACTCAGGAAACTGCAGCTCAGATCAATGTCAAGAAGAATGACTTAGGTAACCAGTCAGTTACTTCTGCGCTTCAGAACAAGACCTATGTGGAGATTACTTATGATGGTGTATCACAGACAATTGGTACTGGTGATGTTCATAAGGTAAATGGTACTGTTGCTGGAAATACAGCATATGTGACATCTGTAGAAGTATTTGTTCAGTTAACAAACACTAGAGCAGATGGAACACACAATAAGGTTCTGATTACAATTCCAGTAAATCAGCAATTTACAAATGTTAATGGTTCTTTATAAGATTTATTAACATGAATTAAATAAAAAACAAGCTGTTGCATTTGCAACAGCTTGTTTTTTATCACAATATATGGAGGTTATAGAAAATGTCAAAGAAAAGAAGAATCATCAGTATTCTGCTTTCCCTGTGCTTCCTGCTTTCCGCAGTTGTTGCAAGCCCGGTTCCTGCTTTTGCAAAATCGTCCAACAGCTATATCAATATCATGCACAAAATCAGTGCTGCACGGGAAAATTTTCCAATCCGTTACAATTTCAGTCTGGAGAAGGAAGCAGATATCTATTTTGAACTTGCGATCAATGAGAGAACAACGGTTGCATTAACGGTCAAAAATCAGAAAGACGAAATTGCGGTAAAGAGCGATACCCTGCCATCGGTAGATCCGAGATGGGAGTATAATGCACAAAACGGAACCTATAAAAACAAGCATACCATGCATCTGCCGGCTGGTAATTATATTCTTGAGATGAATTTTGAGACGGCTGTCAATTATGAATTGAATCTCAGCAGAATTGCCGACAAAGCAAAATTAAATTATTCAAAACTGGATCTCACCAAAGGATTTACCAAACAGCTGAAGGCGGAAGGCGGAGTTATCACAAGCTGCAGTTCCAGCAAACCAGGTGTTGCAACTGTAAATAACAGCGGAAAGGTTTCTGCAAAAAGTATCGGTAAAACTACAATTAAAGTAAAGTTATCAAATGGCCAGATTTTGTCATGTACGGTTTCTGTAAAGCCAAACAAATATCAGGCAAAAAAAATTACTGTTAAAGATGTGGTTTACAATACATCTGAAATGAAAGCCTATGCAGCATCCTTTGATAAAAAGGGAAATCTTGTTTTGAAATTTAAACTGGTAAACAATAGTTATGGTAAAGTTACGAATGTATCAAAATTTAAAGTAACCGTAACGGATTCTTCTAAAAAGAAGGTTGTTTCTTATAGTAAAAGTAATTATGCTGCTGTCGTGGAAAGCTACAGTGATAAAGCATGTACAGTAACAATCCCGAAATCAGCATTAAAGAAGGATTACAAGAAGATTGATCTTCGGACTGCAAAATATTCTATTGCTGGTAAATTTGCCAGTTCCTCTTTATAAATATGAAGGAGTGTTTGTCAGAAATTATATTGATAGGTATATTCGAAAAACGTTTAAAGTCGAATTCCCTAATGAATACTTTTGGTTAATTTAGACTCATTAAAAGTGGTGGTCGATAATAAACCGGTCAAATACACACGTGCGAGCCTAACGCACCCTACCAAAAGGGGCTGTAAAATAAGTCCCTAATATAAGAAACGCCAATTCCGGCAAATGTCGGTTTTGGCGTTTCTTTGTATTAACTTTTCTATTTCTAAGCAAGTCTGCATCTTTGGGTATAAAAAATGGTGCATTTAATAAAGCTCGGCTAATCACGCCTGCTTAAGTTTTATGCAACTTTCGTCTGTCGTTGCTTTTTGTTGTGATATTTATAAAGATTGAATCCACATGAAATCAGTGTAAGCTCGAGAATTACATTTTTCTCGCCTCTTCGCAATAATCTTTTATACGCTTTATCCCACTTTAATACACCAAAAGTTCCCTCCGATTGAATACTTCGGTTCATTCTCAAGAGAGCACCATGTATGGATTCAAGATTTTGCAGCACTTCCTGATGGATAGCAATTAATTCCTGATTCATTCGGATCGTTCGGTTTTTGTGTGCTCTCGGACAACATTCCTGTTTATGCTGACACCCTTCACAAGATTCACATTCGTATAATTCTTCCGTTCTTCCATATTTATTATATTTCACATGCTGTGTTCTCTTGAAGAGGAATTTTCGACCGTTTGGGCATAAGAGATTTCCATCTGCATCTTTTGCAAAATTTACAGCACGATACGGATTCTCATGATACTTTTTGTCCGTCGTTTCTTTTTTGTACATGGTAAATTTCATGTATTTTTCCATGCCGTGTTCTTCACAATAAAGATAATTATTGTAACAACCGTATCCGGCATCAGCAACCGGATATTTCGGATAGTGACCATATGTGCGATTGAATTTTTCCATCAAAGGAACAAAGCATTCCATATCGGATGCATATGGTTTTACGTCGATTACAGCTATGTATTCATCACAGATGGCTGCCTGTAGGTTGTATGCCGGAAGTAGCTGATCGTTTCCCATGTAATCACGCTTTAAACGCATGAAAGTTGCATCATGATCTGTTTTGGAATAACTGTTTCTTTCTTCTCCACAGGTCTCGATATGATATGCATAGGATTTCAAACGTTCCAGATATTCATGCAATTCTTCGTATTGTTTTTGTCGAATGCTTTTTCTATGACCACGTCCAGAAACGAAAGAAGTTTCATCCAGTCCGGTTGTTTCTTTGTACATCGTAAGTAATTCAGAGACATAGTCAACCGCGTACGCTTCACGCTTTTCAAATTTTATTCCGAGATATCCAAGTACTTCCCGATTCATAGCATCAATCAAGAGTGAAATCTTGTCAAAGACTTTCTGCCGGTTTTTCACACACGATTTTTTCCATACCCAGGTATATCGATTGGCATTTGCCTCAATTTTTGTTCCGTCAATGTATGTATGCTGCAGATCCACGTGATCTTTGGCAAAAATATATGAATTAATGTCTTCAAATATCTGCTCGATAGAATCGGTTAGTTCGTTTCGGATTAAGTTTCCAAATGTAGCAAAAGAAGGCATTTTCATGCCATCAAGAAGATACATGTAACGAATGTCATTACGGCAGAGCTTTTCTATTTCTCGTAAGGAGCAGATGCCATTTTCCATAAAGGCAAAAAGTATTACTTTAAGGAGTTTTTGAGCATCACATCTTGGGCGACCTGTTTTATAGCCTTTCTCTACAAAATATCTGGATAGGTCAATGTGATCCATAACCTCACAAAAAGTGTATACCGGATCGGGAATATCGATCAATTTTTCGATTTCTAATGGTAATTTCAGCTGACGCATAGTATAATTACCATTGGTATTGTTATTTAGTAGCATAATTAATTATACCAAAAAATCGCTCAGACCTCACGGTCTGGGCGATTTTTCTGTCAGGGGAGTTTTTTTACAGCCCCCTTTTGGTTCGTTTAGGTAAGGAGGAATAATCCTTATGCTAACTACCAGCTTACTATTTTCGATCCAACCATTTGCAAATGAAGTAGGCAATTACATTTGACAAAATCGAAAAAATAAATGATGAAAATATATCCATGTTTTTTCCTCTCTTTCTTGGTTTGATACGTTAAGGATGAGAGAAAAAAATATGAAAAAGGTTTTCTATACAGCAAAAAAAATATTCCGTCCTGGAATTAATCTGGGCGGGATAACTAATCATCTATTTTTAAAATGATAACTTTTGATTATACTAATTGGCACTGTTTTTTTATCGTTTAACAAAAAGGACTAACCGGAAATACGGATGGTATTTTTCGCTGAAGTGCTGGAAATACTGGATTTGTGAAAAAGGTTTGATGCAATATTATCGATACAAGTAACACGCAAGTAACGCATAAGAGACGGGTAAGTGACAAATTGTTTCAGTTGTAATCCTTGTGCCATATGCTATAATATAGGTAAATAAACAAAGGATTTTAACGAAAGGAATCCCGACAGTCAATGACAAAAACAAATGATGACATTCATGTAAATAAAAAATACAAGGACACCGTATTTCGGAAACTGTTTGGCGAAAACAAAGGAAATGCCCTGAGTCTGTATAATGCGGTAAATCATACCTCATATACCGATCCGGATGATCTGGAGTACACAACTCTGGAAGATGTCATTTACATGAAATACAAAAATGATGTTTCATTTCTGATTGACAAAACATTGAGTCTTTACGAACATCAGAGTTCCTATAACCCGAATATGCCGCTCCGGGGATTTTTGTATTATGCGGATCTGTACCGGAAGCTAATTCACCGTTCCGAGCGGCTGTACAGCAAGCATTTGTTGAAAATTCCGCGTCCTCATTACATTGTATTTTACAATGGCAGTGAAAAGGATATGGGGGAAGAACGAAGGACTCTGCGGTTGTCGGATGCTTTTGAAACAGATACCGGAGCTGGTGAATATGAATGGACAGCCACAATGATCAACATAAACAGCGGGAAAAATCAGTCCATCATGGACAGCTGCCATGTTTTATATGAATACGCTGTTTTTGTCGCAAAGATCAAAAAATACCGGGATTCCATGGAATTAAAAGAAGCCATTGATCTTACCGTCAGGGAATGTATAGAGGAAAATATTCTCAGAGATTTTTTGGAACAGCATCGCAGGGAGGTGTGTGATATGTGTCTTACTGAATTTGATGAAAAGAAATATGAAGATGTTCTCCGCGAGGAAGGTCGAGAGGAAGGACTTGCGGAAGGGCTTGCAAAAGGTCGTAAAAAAGAAGTATTTATGTCCGTACAAGAAGGTGATTATGGAGTTGTGCGTGGAGCCCAGAAACTGGATCTCTCCGTAGAAGAATTTGAAAAAGAAATGTCTGCAGCAGGATATCAAATCCCGGTAGAGTGTAAAATGGAATATATAAGGTAAAATTTCCTTAAAGTTTTTTGAAACAGCATCGCAGGGAGGTGTGTGACATGTGCCTTACTGAATTTGATGAAAAGAAATATGAAGATGTTCTCCGCGAGGAAGGCCGAGAAGAGGGAATGGCAGAAGGACTTGAAAAGGGACTTGCAAAGGGATTTGCAAAAGGTCGCAAAACAGAGGTATTTATATCCGTACAGGAAGGTGATTATGGAGTTGTGCGTGGAGCCCAGAAACTGAATCTTTCCGTAGAAAAATTTGAAAAAGAAATGTCTGCAGCAGGATATCAAATTCCGGTAGAAACATAACGTTTTTTAATAAAGTATGTATTTTTATGGTGGCCGATTTGTTATCGACCACCACTTTTAATGCGTTTAAATTAACTGAAAGTATTCATTAGAGGGAATTCGACTTTGGACGTTTGTCGAATATACCTATCAATATAATTTCTGGTAAAACACTCCTTCATATTTATAAAGAGGAACTGGCAAATTTACCAGTAATAGAATATTTTGCAGTCCGAAGATCAATCTTCTTGTAATCCTTCTTTAATGCTGATTTCGGGATTGTTACTGTACATGCTTTATCACTGTAGCTTTCCACGACAGCAGCATAATTACTTTTACTATAAGAAACAACCTTCTTTTTAGAAGAATCCGTTACGGTTACTTTAAATTTTGATACATTCGTAACTTTACCATAACTATTGTTTACCAGTTTAAATTTCAAAACAAGATTTCCCTTTTTATCAAAGGACGCTGCATAAGCTTTCATTTCAGAAGTATTATAAACCACATCTTTGACAGTAATTTTTTTTGCTTGATATTTGTTTGGCTTTACAGATACTATACATGACAAACTCTGACCATTTGATAATTTTGCTTTAATTGTAGTTTTTCCGATACTTTTTGCAGAGATCTTTCCGCTGTTATTTACAGTTGCAACACTTGGTTTGCTGGAACTGCAGCTTGTGATGACTCCGCCTTCCGCCTTCAGCTGTTTGGTAAATCCTTTGGTAAGATCCAGTTTTGAATAATTTAATTTGGTTTTATCGGCAATTCTGCTGAGATTCAGTTCATAATTGACAGCTGTCTCAAAGTTCATTTCAAGGATATAACTACCGGCCGGAAGATGCATGGTATGCTTGTTTTTGTAAGTTCCGTTTTGTGCATTATACTCCCATCTTGGATCTACCGATGGCAGCGTATCGCTCTTTACCGCAACTTCATCTTTCTGATTCTTGACTGTTAATGCAACCGTTGTTCTCTCATTGATCGCAAGTTCAAAATAGATATCAGTTTCCTTCTCCAGACTGAAATTGTAACGGATTGGAAAATTTTCCCGTGCAGCATTGATTTTGTGCATGATATTGACACAGCTGTTGGATGATTTTGCAGAAGCAGGAACCGGGCCTGCAACAACAGCAGAAAACAGGAAACACAGGGAAAGCAGGATACTTATGATTCTTCTTTTCTTTGACATTTTCTATAACCTCCGTTTAGATAAAAAACAAGCTGCCACATTGATGTGACAGCCTGTATTAAATAACTTAAATAAATTATTCAGCAAATTTACTTGAGTCACCAACTCCGCTAACATTTGTAAACTTCTGATTTACAGGAATCTTAACTAAGACATACTTAGAAGAATCAGTAACATTTACATATACTTCTACGGATGATACATAAGCAGTATTTCCAGCAATTGTACCATGAATCTTTGCTACATCAAGAGTCTGCTCTACACCATCATAGGTAACTTTTACATAAGTTGTACTAGCAAAAGCTGTTGTTAATGCTGCATTCTCTAAATCATTTTTCTTTACTTCAATGCTTGCAGCTGTATCCTGTGAATCCTTAACAGTGAAGCTTCCGGATACTTTAACTTCTCTAAGATCACTATTAGAATCATAAGTTCCATCAGCTTTCTTAGTTCTTACTTTAAATGTACCAGTTACATAGTAAGTGCCAGCAGCAAGTTTTTTCTCAAACTTCACACCATCTGAGGAAACAGTTGTGACTGTTAATTTAGTGCCATTCTGGCTGATATAACCATCTTTTTTACCAGCATCTGTAATATCTTTACCAGTAGCGTCTTTTACAGTGTAAACTACCTTTGTAGCTTTAATGCTAGTATCCTTGGCATCAGCTTTATCTGGATCTACAGTATCATTTACAACTGTATAATCATCAGCTTTTGCACCGTTAGCCATTTCAACGATATTAGCTTCTACAACATAATCATTTGCTACAGAATCTTTCTTTACGGTTGTATCCTTTTCTGTAGGCATATTAAGCTGATATGCCTGAACAGTTGCTTTATTAACAACGTTGATCGTAAAGGTTCTTACGATTGCCTTGTCAGCATTATCCTTTAAAGTAATCTTATATGTGTATGTTCCCGTCTTACCAGCAGCAGAAGCAAAAGCAGCAGCATTTACTGTAACAGTTGCTTTTTTGTTGTCTGTAGAAAGGGTTGCAGTAAGTGTTGGAGCTGTAGCATCATCTGGCTTTGCAAGATTTTCAACTGATGGAGTCTCTTTAATTACCATATCCTCAGTATACTGATCTTTTAACTTGGCTTCAATTGACTCGCTTACAGTACTAGCAGCACCTGACATAACTGTTACAGATGTCTTATTTAAGTCGATAGATGTTGCTGTTGCTTTACCCTGTACAGATACCGGGATTGAGAAAGCAACCTTTCCATCTTTCTTTACTAAGATGTAAGTATCTCCAGCAGCTACACCCTTGATAGCTAAACCAGTTGTGCCTTCTGCTGCTGACTTTGTAAGATTCTGTGCATCTAATACTAACTTGGTAGGATCTGCTGTTTCAACAGAATATCCTTCATAGCTTGAGATTTCTTTTCCGTCTTCATCTGTAATACGGAAGTATGCATTCTTAGATGTTCCAACTTTGATTGATGTAACAGCCTTGAAAGAAGTAGCTGTCCACTTAGGAGCAGTATTATCAGCGATTGTTACTGCATAGTTGTATGTTACAGTAGAAGGATCAACAGCTGTGATTGTTGCTGTGTTTTCGATAACTCCTGTTTCCTTACCATCAGCTGCAAATGAACCTGTATGGTATGTAAGCTTAGCTACCATTGTATCACCTACAGCTGGAAGATATACATCAGAGCCCTGTACATAACCCTTTGTAATTGTAAGAGCTGTTGTAACCTGACCCTTTGTAGTATTTCCATTTGTTAAATCAAAGTATCCTAAAACAACACCCTTAGCATCCTTTGTAACAGCCTTTACTTCTGTCTTGATGCCAGCAGGTACTTCTGTCTTTGTAAGTGCAACGCCTGTAACAGTACCATCAGTTGCTGTAAATGCTGCGATAGATCCAGCATATTCTACAGAATACTCTTTTGCATCTGTCATTCCTGTGAATGTCTCAACAACATAAACGTTCTGAGTACCCTTCTTTAAGGAAACAGACTTAACAGCTACTGTAGCCTTTGTTGCTGTATTTGTAACCTTGATATCTCCGGCCTTGATATCCTTGGTATCGCCAACGATAGTAGCCTCGATCTTGTTGTACTCTGTCTGATCAGCGCTCTTTACGATTGCTTTCTTAACTTCTACATCCTTAGTAGTTGTAGCTGAATCCTTACCAACGGTAATCTTAGCTGTGATTGTTGCCTTACCAGCCTTAACACCAGTTACTGTACCGTCAGCTGCTACTGTTGCAATAGAATCATCGCTTGATGTGTAAGTAATCTTAGCTCTTGAAGAATTTTTCTTAGTATTTGTTAACTTAGTTGTGCTTCCAATAGCTACTACTGAATCTCCAGATAAAGCAACGCCTACCTTAGCAACTTTCAGTGTGTAAGTAAGTTTCTTTGTCTTTGTTTTAGCACTCTTCTTTGTAGAAGTCTTGTAAGTTACCTTAACCGTAACTTTAGCGGTACCTGGCTTAACACCTGTAACCTTAATCTTCTTTGCTGCTGTCTTCTTAACAGTTGCAACAGACTTCTTGCTGCTTGTTGCAGTTACTTTAACTGACTTCCAAGACTTTGGAGTTTTAACTGTAACTGTCTTGTAGCCCTCAGAATAAACTGTGGCTTTTGTTGCGCTAAGCTTTGCTGTAGAAGCTGCCTGTGCGTTTGTAGCAGGAACTGCTGTTACAACCATAGCTGCAGCGAGAGCAAAAGCTAACACTTTTTTGCTTGATTTCATGTTTTTTCCTCTCTTTCTTTTTGACTAGCTTCCATCTCTTCTACTCGTTTAACCCTGCACGTTTAAGTTCCTTCATCTTCTCTTCCAAACCGCTGCGGACGATTTTTCCAATCCAATGTTCTCGCTAATTGCCTCCACTGACCTTCCTCGGTCTTACTGTTAAGTCCATCGTCAGTTTCATCTACAGACACACAAATCATAAATGACCAGAAACTTTCGTACATCAGACGTCGGCGTAGAGTGTGATATCAACGTTGATTGTCCAGCATCAAGATCAGCAAGCTGAGGTTCCGATGACTTATATTTCTAATATGTATCTGTAATTGTAAGGTCTGTCTGGAACAAGTTCCAGTTTCCATAGCCTCGATAGTAGTTCATCACTTGTCGTACTATTTATAGTACTCTTTTAACTACTCTACGTGACAATCATACACCAAGTATTGTATCTTTGCAACACCAAAATTACATTTTATTGAAAAAATTCTTTAATATTTTCTTAAGCATTTAAGAGTTTTTTCACTTTTTTCTATTATTAAAACTATTTCACGCGTAGTTCGAGTGAAACTACGCGTGAAGATAAACAATTCTATTTAAAGTAAGCAACTCCGGATTCGAAGATCTTCATATCCTGTTCTCCGTAGATGTTCATGGCAACGGCCTCACCGCGGCGCTCGCTGTGTGCCATCTTTCCGAGTACACGTCCATCCGGACTGGTGATACCCTCGATTGCCATGTACGAACCATTGACATTCCATTCTTCATCCATGGTTGGCTCGCCGGCTTCATTGACATACTGGGTGGCAACCTGTCCGTTTGCAAAAAGCTTGTCCAGCCATTCCTTCGGAGCTACGAAACGTCCCTCTCCATGGGATGCCGGGTTGCAGTATGTTGCACCAAGCTTTGCCTGCTGCAGCCATGGGGATTTGTTTGTCACAACCTTGGTATATACCATCTTGCTGATGTGGCGGTTGATGGTGTTGTAGGTCAGTGTCGGGGAATCCGCACTCTGTGCCTGGATCTGTCCGTAAGGAACAAGTCCCAGTTTGATCAGCGCCTGGAATCCGTTGCAGATACCAAGTGCCAGTCCGTCACGTTCTGACAGCAGTCTGCTTACTGCCTCGGTCATCTTTGCATTCCGGAATGCCGTTGCAAAGAACTTTGCAGATCCTTCCGGCTCATCTCCTGCGGAGAATCCACCCGGGAACATGATGATCTGTGACTGGTTGATTGCCTTGACAAATTCATCGACAGAATCACGGATGTCTGCTGCACTCAGATTCTTGAATACTTTTACAATTGTATTGGCACCTGCACGCTCAAACGCTTTCGCACTGTCGTACTCACAGTTTGTTCCAGGGAATACCGGAATGAATACGGTCGGCTTTGCGACTTTGTTCTTGCATACATAGATATTCTTGGTATCATATACATCACTCTGCACTTTTTCCTTGCCCTCGGTTGCGCGGGTTGGGAAGACTCTTTCGAGTGTTCCGGTCCAGGCTGCAATTGCTTCCTCCATGGAAAGTGACATTTCTTTGTATACAAATTTCTGTGCATCGTTCACTTCACCGACAACAACTCCGGATGCTTCTTTTATAATAGGAAGAAACTCCTCTTTTACTTCTGCAACGATATTACCAAATCCCGGTGCAAATAATGTTTCTGCTGTGACATCCTCTGCAATGGTGACACCTAATTTGTTACCAAATGCCATCTTGCTGACTGCTGCTGCCAGACCTTTTCCGTCCAGTGCGTAGGCACTGCGGATTGCGCCCCTGCCAATCAGTTCATGGATCTTATCGTACAGCTTCATTACCTGCTCGTATACCGGCAGATCATATTCGTTCTTTTCGATGGTAAAGAGTACCAGCTTATCTCCTGCTTCTTTCAACTCTGGTGTGATGACATCTTTTTCTCTTGCCACATCAACCGCAAAAGAAACAAGTGTCGGAGGCACGTCAATATCGTTAAAGGTTCCGGACATGGAATCTTTTCCACCGATGGACGGCAGACCAAAACCGATCTGTGCATCAAATGCACCGAGCAGTGCTGCAAACGGCTGACTCCATCTCTTTGGATCTTCACTCATTCTGCGGAAATACTCCTGGAAGGTGAAGCGTACTTTCTTGTAGTCACCACCGGCGGTCACGATACGGGAAAGAGATTCCAGTACGGCATATACCGATCCGTGGTATGGACTCCAGGAGGATAAGTACGGATCAAATCCGTAGGACATCATGGTTACGGTATCGCATTTTCCTTTCAGAACCGGAAGTTTGGCAACCATGCTCTGTGTCTCGGTCAGCTGATAGCGGCCGCCGTATGGCATGTAGACACTTCCCGCACCGATGGAACCGTCAAACATCTCGACAAGTCCCTTCTGGGAACATACATTAAGATCCGCAAGCATGGCAAGCCATGCTGATTTGTTGTCGTTTTTCTGTAATGCATCTGCAACTTTCGGAAGTTCGATCTTTTTAAAGAAGTTGTCTTCCTCTTTTGGCATCTCGACTTCGACATCTGCTTCCTGATGCGCACCGTTGGTATCGAGGAATGCACGGGAAATATTGACAATGTCTTTTCCTCTCCACTCTAAGATCAGTCTCGGCTCCTCGGTAACAACTGCCACCTCGGTTGCTTCAAGGTTTTCTTCTTTTGCATAAGCAAGGAACTGCTCGACATCCTGCGGAGCGACAACGACTGCCATACGCTCCTGGGACTCGGAGATTGCAATCTCTGTTCCGTCCAGACCGGCATATTTCTTCGGTACTTTGTCCAGATTCACGCGCAGTCCGTCTGCAAGCTCACCGATTGCTACGGACACACCGCCGGCACCGAAATCGTTACATTTTTTAATGATATGGCTGACTTCTTCCCTGCGGAACAGACGCTGCAGTTTACGCTCAGTCGGTGCATTACCTTTCTGTACCTCAGCACCGCATACCGATGTGGACTCTGTATTGTGCGCCTTGGAAGAACCAGTTGCTCCACCGATACCGTCACGTCCGGTACGACCGCCGAGAAGAATAATCTTATCTCCCGGATCAGAAGTCAGTCGCTGTACGGCACGTCGCGGTGCAGCACCCATGACAGCTCCGATCTCCATACGTTTTGCCACATAATCCGGATGGTAAACCTCTTTGACATATCCGGTTGCCAGTCCGATCTGGTTTCCATAAGAGCTGTAACCTCTGGCTGCCTCGCGCACGATCTTCTTCTGTGGCAGCTTACCCTCAATCGTATCTTTTACGGATACGGTTGGATCTGCGGCTCCGGTCACACGCATTGCCTGATAGACATAGGTTCTTCCGGAAAGCGGATCACGGATGGCTCCGCCTAAACAGGTAGCAGCACCACCGAACGGCTCAATCTCGGTCGGATGGTTGTGTGTCTCGTTCTTAAAGTTTACAAGCCACTCCTCTGTCTTTCCATCTACTTCCACCGGTACCACGATGGAACATGCATTGATCTCGTCAGATTCTTCCTGATCTGCAAGTTTTCCTTCTTTTTTCAGACGTTTCATGGCAAGCAGTGCCAGATCCATCAGGCAGACAAACTTGTCATCGCGTCCCGCATACAGTTTCTTGTGGGTATCAAGATATTCTTCGTAAGTCTTTTTGATTGGTGCCTGGTAAAATCCTTCATCAAACTTCACATTTTTCAGTTCTGTCGAGAAGGTGGTATGACGGCAATGGTCACTCCAGTAAGTATCAAGCACGCGGATCTCTGTCACGGACGGATTCCGCTTCTCGGTATTTTTGAAGTAATTCTGGATATGTAAGAAATCCTTAAAGGTCATGGCAAGATTTAAAGAGCTGTACAGTTCCTTTAAGTGTGCTTCTGCCATGTCGATAAATCCGTCGAAAACTGCCACGTCTGCCGGCTCATCGAAATTCTGTACGAGGGTATCCGGCTTGTCCATACCGGTCTCACGGGAATCTACCGGATTGATACAATACTTTTTGATCGCCTCTAACTCATCCTCTGTGATGTCACCCTTGATCACATAGGTCGTCGCGCTGCGGATGATCGGCTCCTCATCCTCATTTAAAAGCTTCACGCACTGCTCTGCGGAATCCGCTCTCTGGTCGAACTGTCCCGGCAGGAATTCTACGGAAAATACGTTTCCGCCTTCTGCGTCAAAGTTCTCCTCATAAATATCATCCACTGGCGGCTCGGAAAATACCGTCTGCAATGCCTTCTGGTAAGTGGCATCCGATACATTTTCCACATCATAACGGATCAGAACACGCACCTGATCTGCAGCGATTCCGAGATAATGCTTTACCTCATGTTTTAATTCTTTTGCCTTTACGGCAAAATCCGGTTTCTTTTCTACGTACACACGACGTACATTGCCCATTGGATTTACCTCCTTCTTTTGCGAAACGGAATGCCCCCTGCATTTGGGGGCATTCTATTGATCTTTATGTTATTGTATCATGGGTTGACAATTAAGTAAAATTAATATCGCTTACGATATCTATTACCTGTTCTTATGAAATTACTGTACGGTAATTGCACTGTCCGTTACAACGCCCGGAGTGTCCGGTTCCGGCTGATCCGGCTGATCGGCACCCGGGTTTGGATTTACAAAATTAATCTTTACTTTCAGCTTTCTGGATTTATTTCCTGCCGTATCTTTGACATATACGGTCACGCTATAAGTTCCATAGGTTCCTCTTTCCATAGCGGTAACTGCCTTATGTGCTTCTCTGGCATCCACGAAAACATATTTTGACGCAAGTTTTTTGCCCAGATCTTTTGCCACTACATCTGCCTTAATTGCAGAAACCAGTTTTTCTTTGGAAACGGCTTTATTGTAAGTCAGTGTCTTTCGCTTCAGGCTGATGGATGGTGCTTTCGTATCTTTTACGGTAATTACGATGCTCTTCTGAGTCTTGTTTCCTTTGGCATCTTTTGCGGTGTATGTAATCTTATATTTTCCGGTCTTTGCCGCATTGACTTTTCCGGAAACGGTAAATTTAAGTGTCTTACCTCTGTAATCGGTAGCTTTCACACCCTTTTTCAGATCTACTTTGCTGTTTGTTCTCTCGATGGTTTTATTCTTGATTCCCTTAATCGTCGGGCGAAGTTTCAGCCATGGATTTCTCGGATCCGGATCGGTCGGATCCCATCCGCGGTATGGGCTGTTTACATCGATGCGGACCGGAGTTGGCTTTCCGAGTGGTCCCGGATCTTTGCTGTCATAGATGGTTACTTTGGTTCCTACCGGGCAGTTGTCATAGATCCACTTGGCATCTTCCACATTCAGACGGACACATCCGTGGGATGCCGTCTGTCCCAGACGGTTATAAGAATTGTATGCCAGCCTGCTCGGGTCCTGTGCACTGTAAAACACAGAGTGGAACAGCACACCACCGTGAATACGGCTGCAATACTGTCCGTACACACCGCCCATAAGTGTATGCCAGCGGTATTTTGCCGGAATCGAAAATGTTCCTGTCGGGGTGGCATTGTTGACACCGACAGAGCAGGCAAATGCTTTGACCGGTTTGGTATATTTACCTTTGGAATCAAGTGCATATACGGTCACACAGTTCTGCTGACGATTGATTTTAATGTAATATGGCAGTTTTGCTGCCTGAGTTGTAACGGGTGTTCCTGCGAACACAAGCAGCATGAGTGCCGCCATCAATCCGCATAAGGTTTTCAAAATTCCCTTTTTCATGATAATCTCCTTTTCTCTCCTTTGTGAAAGGTATATAATATATCCTATACTATACTATACTATACTATACTACTGAGGATATGATCGATGGATATCAATTATGAATTATACAAGGTTTTCTATTATGTTGCAAGCTCTCTCTCATTTTCGGATGCAAGTAAGAAGCTGTTTATCTCCCAGTCAGCGGTAAGCCAGTCTATCAAAACATTAGAGCGCAAGCTGGGACAGCCGCTTTTTATCCGCAGCACAAAAAAAGTGCAGCTGACTCCTGCCGGTGCTCTGCTTCTGAAACATGTGGAACCTGCCATGAATCTGATCTCACGCGGCGAAAGCCAGCTTTTAGAATCCGGCTCTCTTGGTTTAGGACAGCTGCATATCGGTGCCAGCGACACGATCTGCCGCTATTTTCTTCTGCCGTATCTGCAGAAATTCCATCGGAAATTCTCGGATGTTCCGATTAAAATCACCAATGCCAGCTCGATGGGCTGTGTAGACCTGTTAGAGCAGCGCCGGGTAGATCTGATTATCACAAATTTTCCAAACCCGCATCTGAATCCTTCCTATATTCAGAAAACGGTTGGCTCTTTCTCGGATGTATTCGTCGCCAATCCTGCATATTTTGATCTGGCGGACCGCATCGTTCCTTTCTCGGAGCTTGGCACCTATCCGCTCATGATGTTAGACCGCAAGAGCACGACAAGTGAATTTCTGCACCACATTTTCCTGCAGCATCAGCTGGAACTGCTGCCTCAGGTAGAGCTCAGCAGCAACGATCTGCTCATTGACATGGCCCGCATCGGTCTTGGAATTGCTTTTATCCCGGATTTTTGTCTGAAACACAAGCCGGAGGATCTCTTCCTCGTCCGCACGCAGGAAACGATCCCGCAGCGGCAGCTGGTGGCTTCGTTAAACCCTACCCTTCCGGTTTCTGCCTCCACCGAAGAGTTTTTAAAGCTCCTCCCGGACGTCTGACCAGAACCGGCTCACTTCTTCCCGTAGCTGCGGCAGACCACAGACGCTTCTCTTTTCCCATTCTCTCGGAAAAAGCTCTCCGTATTCGCGCTGCAGGAAACGTTCATCCAGCAGAAGGATCACGCCGCGGTCCTCACTGGTCCGGATCACACGTCCTGCCGCCTGCAGGACTTTATTCATTCCCGGATAGCGGAACGCATAGTCAAATCCGGACAATCCCCGCTCATCATAATAATTCTTTAAAATTTCACGTTCATCGCTGACCTGCGGAAGTCCGGTTCCCACGATGATGGCACCGATCAGCCGGTCGTTTTTCAGATCAATGCCTTCCCCGAAAATTCCACCCATCACACAGAACGCAACGAATGTCCCCTGGCGCTCTTTTTCAAATTCTTCCAAAAACGCTTCTCTTTCGTGTTCTTTCATATTACTATGCTGCATCAGAATCTCGCACGAATCGGCCGCCTTCCCGGCAAAGACCTCATATACATCCTGCATCAGCCGGTAAGACGGGAAAAACACCATGTAATTTCCCTGCTGTGCTTCTGTGACTGCACCGATATAGTCCGCGATTTTTTCGTATTCTTTTCTGTTCCTCCGCGTATATTTTGTGCTCACATCCCGGCCAAATGCGAGAAGTCTCTGTGTCTGGGCAAACGTACTCTGCGCATAAATGGCATAGTTATCCTCGTCCGTGGAAAGTAGCCGCTTGTAGTATCCGATCGGCAGGAGCGTTGCGGAGAAAAAGATCGTGGAATTGCTTTTATCGATGCATTTCTGCAGATTGACCGACGGATCTACGCAAAAGAGCCGGATCCGGAACTGACCTTCCTCCGTCATCTGGCTGTAGATCACGTAATGGTCATCCACCAGATCATAGATATTCAGGAAATTGCGCAGCGCAAAGTAAAAATCCAGCACCGTTTTCTTCTCCGGAAATTCCCGCGGTTTTTCCAAAAATTCATCCATCTGGGAGGCCAGCCGCATAAGGTGGAAGGTCAACGTTCCCACACTGTCCAGAATCTGGTAGTGCTCACACTCACGTTTCATTTCCAGCATGGCTTTGTTGCATTTGTCCAGGATACGGCAGATCGTACGGCTGTGCGCTTTCATGATCCGCTTCACTGCAAGCACGTCTTCTTTGTACAGATCGGCACTGTACATCTCCCTGCTGCGATCCACGAGGTTATGTGCCTCATCCACCAGGAACAGATAGTCTCCCTTTATCCCCTCCTGAAAAAAGCGTTTCAGATATACATTCGGATCGAATACGTAATTGTAATCACAGACAATATTGTCTGCCCAGGTTGCCACATCCAGACTCATCTCAAACGGGCACACCTGATATTCTTTCGCCTGCGCTAAAACCTCCTCTCTGGTAAACAGGTTGGATTTCTGCAAGAGATCAAACACCGCATCGTTCACCCGGTCAAAATGCCCCTTTGCATATGGACAGTTTACCGGGTTGCAGTCCATCTCTTCACACAGGCAGAGTTTTTCTTTTGCTGTAATCTGGATCACTTTGGCACGATAGCCCTGTTCTTCCAGCAGTGCGAACGTTTCTTTTGCCACAGTTGCTGTGATGGTCTTTGCCGTGAGATAAAAGATCCGGTCTGCCAGCCCTTCTCCCACTGCTTTTACCGCCGGAAAGATTGTGGAAATTGTTTTGCCCACTCCGGTCGGTGCCTCGATAAACAGGTTCTTCCCCCGCAGAATGGTGCGGTAAACATCGGCAACCAGCTTCTTTTGTCCCTGCCGGTAGGGAAATGGAAACTCGAGTGTATGAATACTCTCCTGCCGCTGTTTTTTCCATGCGATCTGCCAGTCTGCCCATTTCCGGTAATCTTCGATCAGATGCGTAAACCACACGGTCAGCGTCTCAAATGTATAAATCTCCCGGAAATACCGGATTTCCTCGGTATCCATATTGCAGTAGGTCATCTGCACGCCGATCCGCTCCAGACAGTTCTGTTTCGCATAGATATACGCATAGCACATTGCCTGGGCTTTATGCACGTAGACCGGCTGTTCCATTGCCGCAACGTTTCTATATACACCCTTGATCTCATCGATGAAGCTGATTTCTTCTTCCGGAGGGATTTCCGCCGCAAACTCCATCTCCGGTTGCAGCACAGACTCCGTCGCAGCCGGCAGATCCGGCTGAAATTTTCCATAGGCGATTCCGTCTGCACGTCCTTCCACGACCAGTACGTAATCGTTGGCTTTCCATTCAATTTTCAGCGGTACTTCCGCCTGGTAGGAGGTGTCCATGCTTTTTTGAATTTTCCGGTGGATACGGCTGCCTTCCATCATGGCCTCTGCACTCGCCAGCTTTCCTGCACGGTTATCGATATCTCCTCCACGGAAAATAAACTCTACCAGATTTCTCACAGATATATGTAATTCCTGCATGTACACCTCCTTTCTCCCGCGGGTATTTTCCTGTTGTATGAAGCGGGTTTTTATTTGTTCCATTATTTTACAATAAAAAGCCCCGCTCCGGAATACGGAGTGGGACTTAAAGTTCCATAGTCACGATATAATAATTGTATTATGCCACTGCAAATTTAGCAACTACGTTTTCGAAATTTTCATTCTTTCCACCGTAGCAAACCTGAAGATTCTTTTTTACGCCAAGTCCAATCATACCAAGCAATGACTTTGCATCAATGAATGTTCTGTCGCATTTTACATCAATATCAAAATCACAACCACCTGCTGCACGTACAAAATCCTTAACTTCATCCATATCTGATAACCGAATTACTTTAACAGTTTCATACATAATCCAACACCTCTTTCTACCTTTAAACAACATACTTTTATTATCATCCCCAAGTTTAGAAAAGATTATGCCACTTTTTTTCTCATCTGTCAAAGTTATGCAAACTTCGCATTTCTCCGGTTTTTCCTGCATAATGACGGTAATCGCGCAACCGTTTCCATCAGATTCTTACCGTTTTTTTTCGTGTATTTATATTTATACCTGCTATCTTATGCAATTTCTCCAAAAAATTGCCTTTCCAATCACCAAAACAAGCATTTTTTGATGAAAACTATTTTTATCAAAGTGGTTTCCCACTTTTTTTCAGAATATCCACATATAATTCTCCGATCGGACTGACCTTTATCCCTTTGTGCCGGATATAGCCAATCCGCATCTTTTCGCTCTCTGCCAGCGGCACTGCCGCATAATCATTTCCATTTAATTCTTCACAGATAATCCCGGAACAGAGCGTATAACCATTCAGCCCAACCATCAGATTCAGCATGGTCGCCCGGTCATCCGCATGGATCATCTTCTTATATTCATAGGTACTTTTCATCTCTTCGGCAAAATAAAAGGAATTATTTTTCCCCTGTTCGAACACAAGACATGGATATTCCTGCAGTTCTTTCATGGAAATTACATCCCTTTGTGCCAGCGGATGTCCTTTCCACAGATATACATAGGTGTCACAGGTAAACAGTTCTTCAAAAATCACATCATTTTCCTTGAAAAGTTTCTGGAGTACTGCTTCATTAAATTTGCTCAGGAAAAGAATCCCCAGCTCACTTTTCATGTTACGCACATTTTCGATTACCTGATTCGTCTGTGTCTCATGCACGGCAAATTCATATTCTTCCATTCCGACAGCCTTTACGACTTCCACAAATGCCTTGACCGCAAAGGTATAATGCTGCATAGACACGGAAAATTTCTTTTTGGATGCAGACGAAATATAACGGGATTCCAGCAAATGATACTGCTCCACGACCTGCTTGGCATATCCGATAAATTCCTCTCCCTCCAGTGTAAGCACAATTCCGCGGTTTGACCGGATAAAAATGGTGATTCCTGCTTCTTCTTCCAGTTCGCGCACAACCGCAGACAGATTGGGCTGTGAGACAAACAATTTTCGGGATGCTTCGTTCATGGAACGGCTTTCTGCAATCGTAATTACCTGATGTAACTGCTGTAGGGTCATATGTCTTACCTCTTTTCCTTAAGCAAATGATCTGTTATATACCGGACAAGGATCTGAAGTATCCATGCAATCACAATGGAACTGCATACCAGCACCAGTTCGTAACGCAGATGGCATGTATGAAATGCTGCTCCCTTCATAAATTTTCGTATGGTAACATGTACCAGATACAATTCCAGCGAATGAGCACCAAACCATTCCAGTATTCTTATAACCGGGCGCATAGATAACCAGGAAAAGATCCAGGCAATTCCCGCACAACATGAGATATTAAAAATTCCGGTCACATACCTTGCAAAAATAGGAGATCCACTTGGAAGCATGGTGAGCAAATAGCCGGATAACGCAAAAAGAATCAACCATTTCCAATAACTTTCCCTTTTTTCATAGCTGGATCTGCCATAAAAACAGCCCGCTATAAAAACAGGCAGACGAAGCAAAGCAATATTCACATTTCCAAACATATCTTTCTCATATAATGCAATTACAAGTGCTAATACGGTAACAGCACTTACAATAGAAAGCAGACGGATCTCTCCATCTATTGCGTCCCGTGCGCTATCCACAATCTGAAAGATATAGGGATAAATCAGATAGCATAACAGCATCAGGCCAATATACCAGTAAAGCCTGTCTCCATCACTGAAAAATGTGATAAATGTGAAGTCTTTTATGGCTTCTCCCCATCCTGTTTTATCTACACAGACATCCAGTAAAATATAAGAGGGTGCGGCTACGATGCAATAAGGAATCAGGATTCTTTTTAATCTTCTTATGTAAAAACTTCTAACATCTGATCTTTTTTTCATGGAATAGTATAACCCCAGACCAGAAAAGAATAAAAAAGCATCCACACTTGATGATGAAATATATCTCCAAAAGAAGGAAATCCAGCCACTAAAATGATAGGAGTAATAATGACAGTCATCCGTAAAATGAAAAACTATAATCAATATGATGGATATTCCCATTAACGCACCCCGATATTGCGAAAGCACGCTGTTACTTGTTTTTCTCATATATATTCTCCTCTATAAAAATTTAATTTAAATTACTATAAATAAAAAAACACCTAAACAGGTGTTTTTAAAGAACAGGGGATGAGAGAATCGAACTCCCACCAAAGGTTTTGGAGACCCCTATCATACCATTTGACCAATCCCCTATATGAGAAAACAACGTAGACAAAGTACGTTGCTAACTTTCTATCGAATTATTTGTACTTTCAAAACTTCATACAGATTTAACCGCTTTTTTAATCAAGCCCTCGACCTATTAGTAACAGTCAGCTCCATGTGTTGCCACACTTCCACCTCTGCCCTATCTACCTCGTCGTCTTCAAGGGG
>ERZ773118.338-NODE-338-length-57946-cov-46.7192_pt1 | contig 57946 bp, 48 predicted proteins | sample MGYA00580562_ERZ773118 | MGnify/ENA primary metagenome ERZ773118 (study PRJEB29015, sample SAMEA2737878) | human gut metagenome | biome: human gut; feature: human-associated habitat; material: faeces | place: China | collected 2012 ... | reverse complement strand
ACTCACTTATTGCTTATTTCGACCGTCCAAATTTCAAGAGCATATTGTTCTTTTTCTATTATAATATATTTATTGTATCAGAACAAGTGTTTTTGTGATTTTTTATGAATTTGAGCAGACATGCTCGAAGTAGACAAATCTAAAGAAGTCAGTCCGCTGCAGCCAGAGAACATAGAGCTCATATTAGTTACCTTTGAAGTATCCAAGGGAGAAAGGTCAAGAGTTGACAATTTGCTACAGCTATAAAACATACCCCGCATATCAGTTACATTCTGCGTGTTCAGGTTTGATAAATCAAGGGAGGTGAATCTCCAGTTATAACTAAACATATAAGACATATTAACTACATTACTGGTATCAAAACTTGAAATATTTATAGATTTAAGGTCAGTGCAATCCGAAAACATATAGCTCATATCGGTAACCTTACTGGTATAAAATGAAGTTAAATCGAGAGTTGTAAGGGTGTGGCAATTAGAAAACATTTCTTCCATTTCCATGAAATGTGATAGTATAAGTTCGGTTAAGTTTTGAAGGTTCCACGGTACTGATAGAAACATCCGGTACTGGCCTCTTATCATTAGAAGAACTGTCATCCCAGTTTTTTGTAACAGTAACTACTCCAGATGTTTTGGAATCTTTGAAATCATATACTTTCCCGGAATCATCGCTGTTCTGGGAATCCGCAGCCACATCATTTGTACTACTTAATTTCGAAAATTCTATCGGGGGGGGTACTACCAGAATTAATATTACTTGCAGATACGGGTACTGCCATCATAACATCCATAGTTGCTCCGATTATCATTCTCGGAACCAATCTCTTCAACTTCATTACACATATACCTCCTGAAATTCATTTGGAGATAATATGAAAAAAATAGGAAGAAAAATTAAGAACATTTCTCCTCCGCGGAGGCATTGTCCCAGGAAAAATTGGATAAATGGATATGCAAAAGTGGTTTTTCCGCGGAGAATAAAAGTATTTTGAGATGCAAAAAAGACTCCAGTCATATTAACTGAAGTCTCTTTCCATTCTGATCACTTTTTGTAATCCGTCACGCTGCAGGTTGGTAATCCTTTGGTATCCCATGACATACCTGCCTTTTTCTTCCATGTCCGGCTGCCAAGCAGGAATCCGCCAGACTGCGCATCCAGAATATACCATTTGCCGCCAACTCTTACCTGATTCCACTGATGGCTTGGGTTACTTGCCTTGGAGTCTGCATGTACATATCTGCAGTCTACTCCGATTGCATCACAGAGTGCTTTCATGGCTCTGGCATATCCGGAGTATTGTGCTTCTCCATATACCAATGCACCCCAGGCGGTGTTTGCATAATTATACTGCCAGCCTTTATAAGCGTAGCTGCAGTTGCTGCGGAGATAATTATATGCAGTCAGTACCCTGTCATAGTCTGACATTCCTTTACGGATGTAATTGATCTTGAAACTCTGGACAACACTCCGGACCTGTGCCAGATGCTGCGCGTCCAGATACGGACCGTAGACGCTGCCATACTGATAATCACCTTTTACAGTTGCTGTTTTTAAGGTGATCTTTCGGGCTTTGCTTTTGGAACTGTAAATATTTTTGCCCTTTATGACTCTGTACGCCAGCACTCTGTACTGATAAGTCTTTCCGGCCTGTACATTTTTGTCAGTTGTGGAGATTACATTTCTTTTTTTGACATTTTTCAGGAATGACCACTTTCCGTTATCATATCGGTACACCCTGTAGCCGTCTGCCTGTGCAATATAGCTCCAGGAAAGATTTACGGTTTTATTGTCCGTGGAGTAACACTTGTAAAGCTCCGGTGTCTGCAGATTGGCCTTTACATCAATGATATTTGATACAATCTCCACGCTATATTCTCCGCTGTCCGGATCATACACCATGTCGCCATAGACCAGTCTGTAGGAATATTGATGTCCGGCTTTTGCCGTAGTATCTACAAAAGTCAGATTTCCCTCCACGCATGTATCATGGGAATAGCACTGTACCTTGAAATTATCCCCGTAGTTCATATACAGATTGTCACCGAGGACTTCCCAGAAGTCTCCTATTACCCTGAAACTATCCAGTTTTTCTAATTTTCCACCTTGAGATACCGGCTTTTCTGAACGATAGATGTCTATTCGATTAGAGTCTGGAGTGGCTACCTCTGCCTTAAACTGAATCTGACTTGCCTCTATAGACTTTCCGTCATATATTTTCAAGAGTTTTGTATCTTCTCTTTGCGCTGCATTTACCGTAAAACCTGTTCCGAGACATATCCATAATGTCATTATTATCAGCAAAAATATTGATTTCTGTATAAATGAGTTTTGTTTTCTTTCTTCTAATTTCATGGTTTTCCCTCATACAGAGTAATAGTTTGTGCAGTTTACGCATGGATTTACGTCAACGAAAGATGAGGTGTCTTTGACTGTGATAATCTTACTCCATTTGTCGCCTGCTTTGATTTTGGAATAAATGGCATATTTGTCTGCACCGCTTACTTTGTTCCATGTAAGTTTGACTGTTGTTCCTTCAATCTTAGCTTCAATCCCGGTTACTATCTTTAATGATGCAGTTACGGTCAGTCCTTTTGTATTGTAGCTTCCATACTTCTTCGTATCCCTATTGTACGCTTTGACAGTATATTGATATTTCTGCCCAACGATAATAGGATACTTCTTAGAAGATGTATGGGTGTAGCCGGACCTGATACTACCAAGCGTTTTTAACTTAATCCATTTACTGTTTCAAGCTTCTTTGTAATATACAATATAGCTTGTAGTATCTGAAGATTTCTTCCACTTGATGTTGACCTTGTTATAATCAACAGCCGTGATTTTTGTAAGCTTTACTGCTCCTGGTTTAGCAGCTGCCTGAATGGATGCCGGCATCAGCAGTATGACTGCCAGCATCAGCATTGTCAGGAATGAAATTCTTTTTCTTTTCATATAATTACAGCCCCCTTTTATCGTGCGTTTTCCAATTCTCTCTCAATCCATGTCATGATCACATCGACAAGATACTCCTGCTGCACCTGACTCAATTCCCGGCCGGGTTGTATCTTGTGCCATTTGCGGATGCATTCCCGGCAGCAGGTCGCAGTTGCATGCTGTGCGATGAATACCGGGTGACCGCGCATGGGTGTCTGTTTTCCATCATTTAGGATATATGCAGGAGCCTCCCGTTTTGTAATGAAATCCTCTGCGTGTTTCCGGATCGTATCCAGTCCTTTTTCATGAATATAATCAATATCCTTCTGCTTAAGATGAAATCTGCTCCGAAATCTGGAGTTTCCAAGTCTCTCGAACAGTTGCTTGTACCATTCATCCTTTGTCATTAAAACTCACCACTTTCTATGAAAACAGACTCTGCTGTTCATATTCCGTCTGTCGATTAAGCAGAGTCGGTGTCTGGTGCAGAAGTACAGGCATTTTGTTATTATCAAACCAGTCTGTGATTTGTTCCCTTTCCAAGATCAAAGGCATGCGATCATGGATTTTTTTCATGGAATTATTCGCTGTGGTAGTCAGGATCACAAATCTTCGTTCATTCTCAAACCAGTCACAGAACCCTGCCATGTACAGCACAGAGGAATCAGGTCTGGTAAAGGAACTCTTTTCTTTTAGGGAATTCCATTCGTAGAACCCGCCTGCCGGAATCAACAGCCGGTGATATAAGATTCCGTTCTGAAAGGAAGGTTTATCCATGACAGTTTCCACCCTTGCATTGATGACCGGATCTTTGCCTTTTGACAGGGGATATCCCCATCTGCACATGCCCAGTTCCAGTCCATGTTCTGACTGTCCAATGACCGGTACGACATCGGTCGGACGGATATCTCCTTGTGTCAGCCGGATCCTCCCATCTATGTTCTGTACCACTCTGGAAATCTCCTCCATCATATCGGGATCTATATAATATCTGCTACACATATTCTCTCCTATTTTAGAATCTTTCTTATCTGCGTATCCGCGGCTTCTGGATAAAGCTGTTTCATATGATCAACAATTTTTCCCCAGGATGTGTCTCCTGCTTTTTTCTGCGAGTTTTCCAAAGGCATGGAATGTGCCAGCCGAAACCTAAAAAATCCGAATAATACCATTCCGACTTTATTCCTGTATGGAAAAAAAGATCCGGTATCCGGTTTTGGAAAAGGCGTCCGAAAGGTATATAAAGCATACAAAGAAAACAACCCGGATACGGAAATCAGAAGCTTTTCCGGAACTCACGATATCCTGCATGACTCCGGATATGAATCGGTATTTAAGACAATCGCCGATTATTTGAGAAAATAATACTACAATCAGAACCCGATGCTCTACCCTGAAAAGTTGCTCCAGTCGTGCCGGGCTTTCCAGTCGCCCTTCGTACTCCTCTTTATTCTCCGCATGTATAATAAACGGAGCAATATCTGCCTGCAGGCATTGCACAAATGCAATGATGCGGGCTACCTTATAACATGAGAAAAGCATTAAACAAGGAGACTCACGCCAAAACTATGAATCTCCTTGTTTAATAAAGGTTCGAAGTATCCCTCCGGGTATATCTATATCTTATTTTTGATTAATCTCTGCGAATCCAGCAGCATCAATTTTTAATTCTATTTTTTCGCCTTTTTTAAGTTCTTTCCATTGAGAAAAATCCATTTCATATCTTCCTGTTTCGGTCTTGCCCTTCTTTTTCTCATATGTAGCGGTCACAAAATAATGCTCTTCTTCTGCTCCTGTTCTCTGTCCGTCTTTAAGTTTTGGTTCCGGCCAGGAAGGGTTCTGATCATTGCCGGAACTTTTTGCAGTATCGACAACCGTCCATTTGTCTATTTCATAGTAATATTTTGTAGCATACACAGGCTCCTTCCGGTAGACTGGTTTTTCTACATCTTCGGTGCCAGGCATGACATCATGCCAAAAATAATTGCTGCGAAGATTCCCAGAATGAGCAGCACCCGCCTCAGCAGTGGCTTTTTCTTTGGTGTATTTTGGGGGATATTTTTCTGGCAGGATTCTTTTTTCACTTCTTTCTTTCGTTTCTTTTCCTCTTCCTGCTGCCTCATCTCGAAGTAGTTTCTCTCCGAATCTTCTTTTGTGGCACCACAGTTTTTGCAGACATTCAGATCGTCGCTGTTAAGACTGCCACAAAAGCTGCACTGCCAGTCCGGATTACGGCTGATCTTTTCTGCTTCCTCCTCAGAAACATATTTAATTTCATCCGGCATATAGAATTTTGTATTTTCGTCCTGCGGATGCCCACAATCGGGACAGGTTTTTTGACCGGCTCTAATCCTTTTATTCCCACAAAACGGGCAATCCCAGAGACCTTCGATTATCTTTCCCATACAAACTCTCCTCTTCTTTTCCCTCAATAACAATTCCAACAAGTGTTTATATTCCACTTCGGTTTTATAATTTTGTGCAGTTTTTTATTTGCTCATTTATAGATTACTGTTTATTTTTCATCTCTGCTACTCTGTCCAGAATCTGTTTCTTTAATTCTTCTACATTATCGGTCCGATATTTTAATCCTGCTGCGGAGATATGTCCTCCACCGCCAAAAGGTTTCAACAGTTCATTAACATTGATCCATTTCCCGTCTGAACGGAAAGAACATCTCCACCCGTTTTCTTCTTCCTCATACATGGTAAAACCAAGTTCAATATCGTCGCAATCACGCAGAATCGTGCTGATACAGTGGATGTCTTCGTATGTGATATCTTTTTCGGCAATTTCCTTCTGTCCCATAATAACATAGGCAACCCGGCCATCCATCGCACGTACTGCTCCATGAAGAATATCGGCTCTTTTGTACAGAATGTCCAGGGTATCACTGTGTAAGGTTTTCATAATCCTGCCATGGTCAACTCCCATAGCCATCAGATCAGCTACTGCCTGAAAAATACCCTGGTTTGCCCTTGCCAGTCCTCCGGTATCATGCAGGATGCCAAGGTAAATATAATCTGCGGCATTGGGGTACGCTTCTTTTTGGGCTGCATTTAGAAGCAGTTCGGAAAGAAAGCATATGGTATACATTTTCCGCACACGCCTCAGAAACCTTTGTCCAGTTCACATCTCCGTATCCTTCATTGGAAGCGTGATGATCAATAACAATGCTGGCAGCGGCATTTTGGTAATATTCCAATCCGATCATACGCTCCAGAGTTGCATTATCACAAACTATGACACAATATTGTTTTCCGGATATATCCGGCATCTCAAAAGGAACAAATATCTTATCTTCCACGACCATCTTTTTCGGACCGCGCTCCAGCGTTTTTGCAAGGTATGGAAACACCCTGTATTGTGGATAATTGACATGGATATAGTGCGCAAGGCTCATCACCGATCCGGCAGCATCGCCATCCGGATTTAAGTGTCCCAGAATCACTACAGTGTCCAGATTGTGCGTCTGCATGGTTTCATCAAAAACAGTATCAAAATTAAACTCTGTCATTCCTACCTCCTTCGTATATCACTTCCCTGTTATATTTTAATTTTATCATCTAGCAGATCAGATAGCAAGTTGTGGGCACATACAAGCCAAAATTCATTCCAGATTGCATTATTTTGCGGAATTGCTACCGAATCAAAAAGAGACAAAAGAGACCACTTGTCTCTTTTGGTCTCTTTTCTGTCTCTTTTTAAAAAACTATAGCAATTTCATAAGATTTCTATAGTTTTTTCAGGGTTTCTGTACTATAATGAAACCCATAAAGAGATTGTCATATCAAAAATAGTAATATAATTTTCTGCCAGAAAATCAGATCATCTCCCATCAAACTGGAAATTCAGGGAAAGTTGTTCTGATATTATTATGAAAAAGATGATCGAAGCCCAGGAAAGACAGATGTCCAGTGGTTCCCAGGGCGGACAGTACTAATCAGATAAAAGCCTCTCAGTTGAGGAACTGAAAAAAACCGATGGTGATGACTGAAAACAGTCAAATCCATCGGTTTTTCTATAAAAGCGAATTAATAAAATCAGATCATCCCTATCAGATGTACGATCAGTGCAGCCACCCAGGCAATCACACACTGCCATACCACAACACCAACAGCCCATTTGCTGCCCATTTCACGTTTGATCGAAGCGATAGCCGCCACACATGGTGTATAGAGCAAACTGAATACCAGCAGGGATGCTGCTGCCAGCGGAGTCAGTACAGAGGCAATATTTCCACTGAAAAGTACTTCCAGAGTAGATACCACGCTCTCTTTTGCCATAAATCCGCTGATAAGAGCTGTACAGATTCTCCAGTCTCCCAGTCCGATTGGTTTAAATATAGGTGCCAGGACTCCCGCCACCATTGCCAGAATACTGTCTGCAGAATCTTTTACAAGATTTAAATGCAGATCAAAGCTCTGCAGGAACCAGATTATCATTGATGCAAGCAGGATAATAGAAAACGCTCTCTGCAGGAAATCTTTTGCTTTTTCCCACAAAAGCTGACCTACATTCCTTGCTCCCGGCAGCCGGTAATTGGGAAGTTCCATGACAAACGGTACGGGATCTCCCTTGAAAAGAGTTCTGTTATACAAAAATGCCGCCAGGATTCCCACCAAAATTCCAAGCAGGTAAAGACCTGCCATAATAAATCCGCCCTTCTTCGGGAAAAAAGCACTTACAAAGAAAGAATAAATCGGCAGCTTCGCAGTACAGCTCATAAATGGAGTCAGCAAAATCGTCATCTTTCTGTCACGCTCACTTGTAAGTGTACGTGTGGCCATAACAGCCGGAACCGTACATCCGAATCCGATCAGCATTGGTACAATGCTTCTTCCGGAAAGGCCGATCTTACGCAGAAGTTTGTCCATCACAAAAGCAACACGTGCAACGTATCCGCTGTCTTCCATAAGAGACAGAAAGAAAAACAGGGTTACGATAATCGGCAGAAAACTGAGTACACTTCCCACACCTGTAAAAATACCGTCAATGACCAGGCTATGCATGGCACTGTTTACATTTGCTGCTGTCAGTGCTGCTTCTACCAGCGCAGAAACCTTATCAATTCCAATCTCCAGAAGCCCCTGAAGCCACGCTCCGATCACATTAAAGGTAAGATAAAATACCAGTACCATGATTCCGATGAAACAGGGAATCGCTGTATATTTTCCTGTAAGAATCTTATCAATTTTCTCACTTCGGATTCTTTCTTTGCTTTCTTTAGGCTTTACAACTGTCTGTTCACACAAACGCTCAATAAAGTCAAAACGCATATCTGCGATCGCAGCGCTTCTGTCAACCTGACGCTCTGTTTCCATCTGCTGTACGATATGCTCCAGCATCTCCGTCTCATTTGTGTCCAGCTTCAGCTTCTCAAGAATCAGCGGATCTCCCTCGATTGCCTTGGTTGCTGCAAAACGGGTAGGAATATCAGCCTGCGCCGCATGATCCTCAATCAGGTGCATGACCGCATGAATACAGCGGTGTACTGCACCGTCATGGTCACTCTTATCACAGAAATCCTGACGCAGTGGATGTTCCTGATATTTCGCTATATGTAACGCATGGTCAACCAGCTCATCAACCCCTTCATTCTTTGCTGCGGAAATAGGGATTACAGGTACTCCAAGCAGCGATTCCATCTTATTTACATCTATAGAACCCTGATTTCCCAGCACTTCATCCATCATGTTCATTGCAACTACCATAGGAATATCCATCTCCAGAAGCTGCATGGTCAGATACAGGTTTCTCTCAATATTGGTAGCATCCACAATGTTGATGATCGCACTTGGTTTCTCATCCAGGACAAAATTTCTGGAGACAATCTCCTCACTGCTGTAAGGGGACATGGAATAAATTCCCGGAAGGTCTGTGATTTCTGTATCCGGATGGCCTTTAATCGAACCGGTCTTACGATCCACCGTTACTCCTGGAAAGTTTCCCACATGTTGACTGGAACCTGTCAGTTGGTTAAACAGTGTAGTTTTTCCACAGTTCTGATTTCCCACCAATGCGTACGTCAGTGTAGTTCCCTCAGGCAGTGGATGTTCATCTTCTCTGGAATGATACTTTCCATCCTCTCCAAGTCCCGGATGTGCCAGGTCGCTTACAGCCTCTATTCCGGCGTGACTTCTGCTTCGCTTCGGGATCTGTTCGATTTCTATCTGCTCTGCTTCCGCAAGTCTTAATGTCAGTTCATATCCATGTACCTGTAATTCCATGGGATCTCCCATGGGTGCAAACTTCACGACTGTGACCTCAGCTCCCGGAATCATACCCATATCCAGGAAATGCTGACGCAGGGCACCCTTGCCACCAACCGACGTGATCACAGCACTTTTTCCGATTTCCAAATCTTTTAATGTCATTTTCAGTCGCTCACCTTTTGTATTTGTATTTGGTTATCATCGTCGTTATTATAGCAATCCTCGTAAATAAAGCATCTTAATCCAGCCCATCAGAGTGTGAAACCCTGCGTCAGATATCTTTGCCGTGCGTCAGCACGCCTGCAGATATCTTCCTTGTCTTTCACACTCTGCTGAACTGTCTTAAATGCATTATTTACGAGGATTGCTATAGCCGATTTTTTCTCAATAACCTTATGCAGATAGCTTATACTAACTGATAATTTTTGTCAAGTAGCAGGTATGTCTCAATTTTTTTATAACCGAAAGCACAAAAAACTCAGATGACTTTATGTTATCATCTGAGTTTCTCAATGTCTTAACCTGACAGGTCATTAAACCTGTCTGTGATTACTTCATTACTTATTATTCTGATTATTCTCAAGTAACTGATTTATGTGATTGCCATGAGATTTGAAAATTGTTCTTATCTTTTATATGTCAGATCCACACAGAACCAGTGATATCACCGTTAATTACATAATATGCTTTGTTCTCTTCAGGTTTGATATAAATCTTAATATCTTTGAGATCTTTCTCCTTTTTACCCAGTTCGTCTGTCCAGATTCTTCTGACATTACTTAAAATATTTTTTGTATATACTTCTCTGCCCATGAACTGAATATATACTTCTGCTGTTGCTTCTTTCTTAGTGGTTCTTCTTGTTGTTTTCTTCTCGGCAGCTGTCTCTTCAGCCGGTTTCTCAGCTGTCTTAGCAGGAGCCTTCTTTGTAGTTCTTTTCGTTGTTTTTGTTGGTTTTGCAGCAGTCTTTGTTGTTTTAGCTGTCTCTTTTTTCTCGGCTTCTTTCTCTGTTTCTGCCGGTTTCTTTTCTACAGTGTCTGCTGCTTTAACTGTTTCTTTCTTCTCGGTTTCTTTCTCTGCTTCTGCTGATTTCTTTTCTGCAGTCTTTCTTGTTCTTCTTGCTGCCGGTTTCTTTGCTGTTGTTTCTTTCTTTACAGTCTCTGTTTCAGCAGTTTCTTTCTTGTTTGCTTCTTTATTTACAGCTACTTCTTCAGCAGTTGTCTTTGCAGGAGCCTCTTTAACTTCGGTTGTCTTCGCAGTGGATGTGTTGAGATCTGCTGTAGTTGCTTTTGTTGCCATATGATTAGCCTCCTTACAAGGTATAAGTATTCGTAACTGCTCAGTTTTGTACAGTTACAGGTATTCTTATGTTACCGAAAATATGATAAACAGTAACATTCTTTTATGAAAATAGAATACTACGAATCTTCTGCTTTTGCAATGTTTTTCTGTTTTTATAATTTAGGCATCTTATGAACAGAAACATGAACCGTATTATTTTTTACTCTGTATCCGTCATTTTCTATAGTCCAAGATTCTGCAGATCCTCCTTCATATATGCCGAAAGTCTCCTCTGAAGTTCCTCATTCTGCGGAAGGCTTAAATCCGCATCAAGGGACAGAATCTCCGAAGCCGTCTCACTGGCAGCTTTCAGGATATCCGCATCCTGATAGATGTCCCCCAGTTTAAATTCCAGCAGACCACTCTGGCGGATTCCAAAAAGATCACCAGGACCGCGAAGCTTCAGATCCTCTCCTGCAATATAAAATCCATCGTTGGATTTGTTCAGGATCTGCAGACGTTTAGAAATCTCTTTTGCACCATTTCCCTGCATAAAAATGCAATATGACTGATATTCCCCTCTACCGACACGCCCGCGAAGCTGATGAAGCTGTGCCAGCCCGAAACGCTCGGCATTCTCCACCATCATCACTGTAGCATTAGGCACATTCACTCCTACCTCAACTACAGTAGTAGATACCAGGATCTGAATTTCCCCTGCGGCAAAAGCCTCCATGATCACATTCTTCTCTTTCGCTTTCATCTTTCCATGAAGAGAAGAAATCTTTATATCCGGCGAAAAAACATTGCGAAGCTTCAGGGTATAATCCAGCACATTTTCCCCATCCATCCCTTCGCTCTCCTCCACCATTGGACAGATCACATAAACCTGCCGTCCCTGACGGATCTGCTTCTCCATAAAGGAATAAGCCTTCGGCCTGTAAGAAGTATCCACCACACAATTTTTAATGGGAAGTCTCTGCGCAGGAAGTTCATCAATTACTGAAATATCCAGATCCCCGTATATAATGATCGCCAGCGTCCTTGGAATCGGTGTAGCACTCATCACCAGCACATTAGGCGGGTTTCCCATAGTAGTCAGTGCTTCCCTCTGTTTCACACCAAAACGATGCTGCTCATCTGTAATAACCAGTCCAAGATTATTGTACTGCACTTTTTCCTGAATCAGCGCATGCGTTCCTATCACCAGGTTAGCCTCTTTTGACGCGATCAGCGCATATTTTTCCCTTTTCTCCTTTGCGGTATCTGATCCTGTCAGCAAAACCGGATGCCCAAAATCAATATTCTGTTCCTGCAGCAATTTCTCCATTGCCTGAAAATGCTGCCTTGCAAGAACCTCCGTAGGTGCCATAAGCACTGCCTGATATCCATTCTCCACAGTCATGATCATTGCAAGAAACGCAAGAATCGTCTTACCACTTCCTACATCTCCCTGAACCAGTCTGGACATCAGGGCCTGGCCGCTTAAATCCCTCTCAATCTCATGCCACACATTCAACTGTGCCTTTGTCAGATCATAGGGCAGACTTTCAATAATCTGCTCTGTCGTCCATACCGGATGCATGGGAAACGCATTCGGTGCTTCCTCCGTCTTCTCCTTCAAAGACTGCACAGCAAGAATAAAAAGAAGAAACTCGTCAAACACCAACCTTCTCCTTGCAGCTAACAGCTCCTGCATATTTTGGGGAAAATGAATCGCAGGAATCGCAAAATTCCTGTCTGCCAGGTGATACCTCTCCTTATACTCATCTGCCAGATACTCTGCCTGAAGCTTCTGCTCATCAAGCACCTGATGAATCAGCTTCACGATCGTCTTATTAGAAAGCCCCGCAGTCAGTCCATAAATCGGCTGAAGACTGTGCAGAATCTCCTCATAAGCCGCAGGAGTAAAAATCTCAGGATGCTCCATCTGCAGCTTCCCCTGCTTCCTGACGACACGCCCCCGCAGAACAAACCTGCTGCCTTTCCTGACTGCAGAGCGCAGATACGGTGCATTAAACCACGTAACAGAAATTTTCCCCGTAAGATCTGCCACAGTGGTCGTGATCACCTGAAGATTCCGCACCTGATTCACATACACACCCGTTATAACCGCCACAGAAATCGCCACAACAGCTCCTTCTTCCAGAGACCGGATCTCAACAGGCTCCTCATACGCATCATAATTACGTGGATAATAACTCAGAAGAGATTCCATATCCGTAACTCCTATTTTCGCAAATAACTTTTCCGTTTTCTCCCCCACGCCCTTCAAAGTACGCAAAGATGTTGACATATACCACCGATTCCTTTCTACTACAATATAATTATGAATATCCCTTACAGCCAGTAAAAATTATCTATCTTATCCCTGCAAAAAATAACCAAATCAAGCAACCCTCATTCTTCAATCACAATAATCTGCCGACAATAAACTTCCACTATCCAAATCTCAGGCAGGAAAATATTTGTGTCAGGATGCATTTGCAGGTATCTTAGAGATTCTTAGGCGAAAAAAATCTGCGTTATGAGCCGGCTACATCACTGTCTGAGCGAAGTTTGCAACGGAGCGAGTTTGACAAGACGGCTCATGCTTTTAGCAGATTTTTTTCACCTTAGAATCTCTTAGATGCCGAAACCGCATCCTGACACAAATATTTTCCTGCCGTCCCCTTTTATAACACGAAAACGGATATACCCACCCTCAACAATGGCCTATACCCGTTTTCATCACATGAACTATTCGTTTATCTCTCTCAAAAACTCTATTATCCTACTCTACAGAAATAACATAATAATAAATCGGCTGTCCACCCGCATTCAGTTCCACATCACAATCCGGATAAGCCTCCTCCAGAGCCGTTGCCAACTCCTCAGCTTCAGCCTCCTCAGTATCAGCACCATAATAAATACTGATCACCTCAGACTCATCATCCACCATCTGGGCAACTGTCTCCTTGGCAACTTCCATGCGGTCCTTGCCAACAGCCAGGATTCCATGATCACCGATACCCATCATATCACCCTCATGGATCTCCTTATCATCAATCCTTGTATCACGCACAGCATACGTAATCTGTCCGGTCTTCACATGTTCGATTGCCTGAAGCATAGCCTCAGTATTCTCCGCACTGTTCTTCTCGGGCACATAACTGATCATAGCAGTAATTCCCTGCGGAATGGTCTTAGTCGGCACAACCACGATCTCTTTATCCTCAGTAAGATCCCTTGCCTGGTTTGCAGCAAGAACAATATTCTTATTGTTCGGGAAAATATAAATAGTCTTTGCATTTACTTTTGCAATGGCATTGAGCATATCCTCTGTACTCGGGTTCATCGTCTGACCGCCCTCGATCAGGTAATCCACACCCAGTTCCTTAAAGATCTCTGTCATTCCCTTTCCCACAGATACGGAAATAAAGCCAACTTCCTTCGGCGGCTGTGCTGCTTCTTCTTTTTCTTCCTGTTCTGCCTGCTCTTTCGCCATTTTCTCGGCATCCTTTATAAGCTTCTCCTGATGCTCCTCACGCATATTGTCGATCTTCATACGTGAAAGTGCACCAAAGGTAAGGGCTTTCTCAATAGCCTGTCCGGGATGATTGGTATGAACATGAACCTTCACGATCTCGTCATCTGCAACAAGCACAATAGAATCACCAAGGGACATCAGGAATTTCTTAAATTCATGCTCTGTCTTCTCGGACATCGGCTGGTTCAGAAGAATAATAAACTCTGTACAATAACCAAATTTAATATCAGCCTCTGTCTGTGCATCGATCTTAGTCACAGCAGGACCTTTTGCCTTGTCAAACTGTGTATAATCAATCTCTTTGCCAAGGAAACCATCATATGCACCATGGTATACTTCCAGAAGTCCCTGTCCACCGGAATCCACTACTCCTGCTTCTTTCAGAACCGGCAGCATCTCCGGTGTCTTTGCCAGAGTTTCCTCCGCATGAGCGATCACGCTCTGGAAAAATGTATCCAGATCCTCTGCTGTCTCCGCAAGCTCTACAGCCTTGGCAGCAGCCTCTCTTGCAACAGTAAGGATTGTTCCTTCTTTCGGTTTCATGACTGCCTTATATGCAGTCTCCACACCTTTCTCCATGGCTGCTGCGATATCAATGGCATCCAGTTCCTTACTGTTCTTAACACTTCTGGTAAAACCACGCAGAAGCTGAGAAAGAATAACACCTGAGTTACCTCTTGCACCGCGCAGAGAACCGGAAGAAATCGCCTTGGCCAGTGACTCCATGTCAGGCTCTCCCAGAGAACCTACTTCTGCTGCTGCTGCCATGATCGTCATTGTCATATTGGTTCCTGTATCTCCATCCGGTACCGGAAATACGTTCAGTTCGTTGATCCATTCTTTTTTAGCTTCCAGATTCTTGGCTCCTGCAAGAAACATCCTGGAAAGTATTTTGGCATCTATGGTTTTGTTATTCACCACAAGTTCCTCCTCTATCCTAATCAATTGCGCGTACACCTTCTACATAAATATCGATCTTATCGATCTCCATTCCTGTAAAGGCCTCGACTTTATATTTGACATTGCTGACAAGGTTGTCTGCAATTGTACTTATATTCACGCCATATGCCACAATAACATGGAAATTCAGGCGGATTTTATTGTCCTCTGTAATTCTGACGCTGATGCCATGTTTCAGGCTGTTCTTTCCAAGAAGCTTTACCAGTCCGTCCTTCATACTGACTGCAGCCATGCCTACGATACCAAAACATTCTACAGCAACGCTTCCTGCGTAGGTTGCGATTACATCTGTGTCAATTATGATCTGACCTAATCCGGAATCTATACGTCCATTCATATGGTTACCTCCAATGCTCATTATTGTATGTAAGTGTATTATAACCTCTTTTCACAGAAAAAGAAATATAATTTTTGAGTTTTTTCCTTTTTTTGCTTGCAAAAGCACAATTCATCTGTTACAATGTAATCTGTTGAACACAAGGTTACTGTTCAGACGCTATGCACACAGCACGACAGTAACAATAAAGCGTCAAGGAGGTGCTATCATGGCTAAATGTGCAATCTGTGAGAAAGCTGCTCATTTCGGAAATAATGTAAGTCATTCACATAGAAGATCCAATAAAATGTGGAAATCTAACGTAAAATCCGTTAAAATCAAGACTGCTGAGGGTGGAGCTAGAAAGACATATGTATGTACTTCTTGCTTAAGATCCGGTAAAGTAGAAAGAGCATAATAACACCATTACCCCTGTTGTAACAGGGGTATTTTTTTTGCAAAAAAGACTGTCCCTCTGTTCAGATATTCTTTACCGAATATTCTGCCTGAGCTGACAGTCTTTTTTTATTTCATATGTCAAACGGGATATTCGCAATCTTCTGTAAAATTAATGACAGAAAAGATGATATCCCAACAACAGGAAAACTCCGGCCGAAACCACCAGAACCACATTTTCTGCGATCAGCATCCCGATTATCATCCCAATCCCTATGAAAAACAGCATAAAGCCGAACAGCTTTTCCAATTCTTCTGCACCTTTTTCATCGGTTTGCTATAGTCTATGCAAAAATTATTTTTCTGATTCGCCGACAGATTCTTCGTCACCTTTTCCGGAGGTAAAACGGTCTACAAAATCCGGAACCATATCAAGGATCTTGGTGAGACCATCCTGATTTTTCACATTGACCAGCTTTGTTGTTCCATTCTGGATCACAAGCACTGCACAGGGAGTCATCTTTCCTGCCATTCCGCCACCGCCGTTATCCTTCTTCTCTCCGGAAAAAGCACCGGCACCTACACCGAAAGATACATCCATCAGAGGAAGAATGATCGTATCGCCTACATGGATTGCCTCTCCTACCACTGTTTTCGCAGAAATAAAACTGTCCATTCCCTTGAATAATGAATTTACGGTTTCTTTAAAATTGTTTTCATTTGCCATGGTCATGCCCTCCTGGTTTTCCAACGTTTTATAACGTATTTTATATTTTTATTGAAATAAATACTCACTGCTGCCCGCACAGGAACAAATCCGTAGATCCTGCCTTTTGCCCTGATGTTTCCATACAGATAATTCTCACTGTCAAAACGGGGATTGATCTGTATACAGTTTTTGTGAAATGGAATTGTCATCCCAAGTACAGCAAGTGCCGCACCTGTCAGCGCCGGATCTTCAAAAGAAAAAGTAACCTGCCCTTCTATCCTTGTAGGAAAAATATGCTTAAGCAAAAATTTTCCATGTTTCCATACAAGCTTTCTGGCAGCTGTCACTCTGGGATGTTCTATAAACGCCTTCCACCAGGACACATTCTTCTTAATCTTCCCGAATGTCCTGCGGATATTTTGCAGTTTTGTACGAATCGACTGAAATATATTTCGGATCCGGTCATAGATCCTTTTTATAAAAAACTGCCTCTTCTTTAGACTATTCCGATCTGTATCATCTGCATTCAGTTCCTGCTGTCCGGATATCTGACTGTTTCTGATCCTCTCTGTATCAGCAGATGTACCTGAAGCTGAATTTCTGTCTGTTTTCAGATCCTCAGTCTCCATATTCTCTGATTTCTGGTGATCAACCACTGATTTTTTATGCTCTTCTTCCCTGTTTCCGTCTGTGCCGGATACAGATACCTTTTCTGCGCCGGATTTCTCCGGATTTTTCCCGGATTTCTTTGTTACAGCCCTCTTCTCCTGCCGTTTTTTCAACAACTTGTCTACGGGAATTCCAAACAGATGAAAGGATATCTCCATCTGCTGATCTTTCCATTCCGCTCTCAGCGAAATCCCATGAAACAGCCAGCTTACGATACCCTCTCCCTCTGTCTGTTTCCAGCCACCTTCTGCCTTGACAGCTGATGCCTTATATCTTACAGGACAGAACAGTACAAGAAGAACTGCCAGTAAAAGAAGGCCCAGCAGAATTCCCAGGATGATCAGTATAAATTTAAGGATCAGCCATAAAATATGTAACATATTCTCACCTGTTTTCTATATATTCAGCTGTTGCGAAGGTTCCCGTTTTCCTGTACATTTCATCGATCAGACTTCGCACCATCTCCAGCGCTTCCTCTTTGCCCTTCGCCATTCCTATGATCTTCGGACAGATTCCATAAAAGCTCTTCTGTATCAGCATTGCTGCAGGAATAATATCCATCAGATTCACAGGATTCTCTGACAGAGTAAGGAGATAAATGCCCAGAACCGGTTTTCCGCTGTTCAGTTTCTTTTTTATCTTCTCAGGATCCTTTACAGATTCCCCTGCAAGAAAATTCTCCTGCCATTTCAGCATCTTACACCCTCTCCCGTTTCTATAACACTTCAGTTACAGTATTTCCATTTTCTCCAAAATTTAAACCGGGCTGCGTTGCAAAAAAACACAGCCCTGTTCTCTCGTTAATAATACTTATGCTGTTTTCCCCAGAGTCCATTGCTTCTCATCTCCAGATATTCCTGATAAGCACGCTCTACGATCTGCTTCTCGTTTGAAAACCTCAGCAGATGATAGATCTCATGAAATTTATAATATCCGGAATCTACAAAAAACTCCTCTCTCTGGGGCTTACTATGATAATTATCCGCAGTCATAAGATACCAGTGTACCTCTTTGGAAACCACGTCCTCCGGAACGGTAAAGTTATATTGGCTCTTTCCGATGTATTTCACAATGGTCGCACGCACTCCAGCCTCTTCCATCACTTCCCGCAATGCTGTCTGTTCATGCGTTTCGCCTGGTTCCACTGTTCCTTTCGGCAATACCCAGCCCTCATAACGGTTCCTGTAAGATTTATACAAAGTAAGAATCTTACCCCGATGAATTACCACACCGCCACAGCTCGTTGCTTCTATCATAATGCAATCCCTCCTGTTTTGCGTGGTATTATAAACTGAGTATAGTATATCTCTTTTTTTCCAAACCCGCAAGCTATAAATATCATTTCACAACATATTACCGATTAATTAGTTACTGTTCACTCCGTTCACAGTAACGTAGCCAAAATTCATTCCAGATTGCCTGCAATATGGAATTTATTATTGCTTATCATAATAATACGCATCAAATATCTGCTCTGCGATGGGCACTGCTGCTTCACTTCCGGTACCGCCATTCTCAACAATGATCGCAACTACCAGATCCGGATCATCCACGTTGGAATAACCGATAAACCAAGAATGACTGGAACCATTCTCATCAAATTCCGCTGATCCGGTCTTGCCTGCCACTGTATATCCTCTTCCGTTCAGAGCCGATGCGGTTCCGTTTTCCACAACACCTTTCATAAGCTTTCCAAGGATATTCGCCTCATTTGTTGTCATCAGACGTTTATAGCTTTCCGGCTCTGTTGTCTTCACTGTCTCTCCGTCTGAACTTACAACAGAATTAATGAGATAAGGCTTCATGAGCTCCCCGCCATTGGCGATTGCACTGGTAATCAGCGCCATATGCATAGGTGATACCAACGTATTACCCTGTCCGATGGCAGTCTGCATAACCTCTGCAACAGAAGATTTTCCATTTAATGTAAAAGTACTCTTTTTATAGGAAGAAAGCGGAAGACTCTTATTAAAAAGAAGATCCTCGGCTGTTTTTTTCAGAGAACTGCCTCCGAGCATGGTTCCGATCTCTGCAAATGCACTGTTACAGGAATTGGCAAAAGCACTGTAAAAATCTTCCTGTCCATGAACAGTTCCGCCATAGCACCTGATCGTGTGATCTTCTCTGGTAATACTTCCCTCACAAAGATAGGAAAATCCCTCCAGACTGCCCTTGGTTCTGAAATAGTCCAGGGCAGTTACCACCTTAAATGTAGATCCCGGAGGATAGGCTCCGTTTGTAGCTCTGTTCAACAGACTGCTGTCATTGGAATCATTCACCAGTGTGTCCCAGTTCTGGGAAATAGTATTCGGGTCAAAGTCCGGTCTGCTCATTTCCACCAGAATCTTACCTGTAGAGGGTTCTATGGCAACAACCGCCCCTCTCCTGTCACCAAGTGCATTATAGGCAGTTGACTGAAGATCTGCGTTTAACGTCGTGATCACAGAATCACCCGTATTTTTCTGATTCTTAAACTCATTTTTCATCTGGTTCAGGAAAAATTCATGAGAAGTCAGAAGCTGGAAGTTCGCCTCTGATTCCAGTCCGCTTTTTCCATTAGTGTCATATCCGACTACATGAGCGAACATATTTGCATAGGGATAAGTACGTTCCTCTGTTCCGTCTTCGTAAACATTGGTCTGGGCAAGCACCTGCCCATCTGCAGATATGATCTTACCTCTTACAACCCTGTCTGAAAAAGTATCCTGCCTTGTATTATAGGGACTATTGATAAAATCATCGCTCTTTGCATAATTAAAGTAGATCAGATATCCGATCATACTGACAAAGATCAGCACAAAAAAGCAGGATACCAGTGTATACTCTCTGTTACGGGGCCTTCTCTTTTCAGAAATCTCCCGGGCTTTGCGCTTCTGGCGCTTCTTCAACTCTCTGCGCCGTTCCTTTTCTTCGATATCTCTCAATTTCTTCGTCCTCATCTTCTCTCAAAATATACAATCCCTGAATGATCGCCAGCATCAGTACTGTACACGCGACAGAACTTCCTCCATAGCTGACCAGAGGAAGAGTTACACCTGTCATAGGGATAAATTTCGTTGCTCCGCCAATTGTCAGAAATACCTGAAATGCATATTCCGTACCAAGTCCAAGTGCGATCAGTTTGTAGAATGGTTTCTTAATCTTAAGCGCAATATTTACGATCATCAAAAAGAAACTCATACATACCAGGATCAGGCAGATTGCAAAAATCCCACCCAGTTCCTCACAGATTGCACTGAATATAAAGTCATTCTTGACAACAGGGATCTTCTCAGGCGAACCCTGACACAATCCCATTCCAAACCATCCGCCGGTTCCAATGGCAAACAGTGACTGGACGATCTGGTATCCTTCATTCTGATATACCGCCATGGGATCCTTCCAGGCTGTCACTCTCTGACGCACATGGCCAAACAGATGATATGCGACAACTGCCCCTGCAGATCCGCCTGCAAGACCAAGTGCCAGATATCCCACATTTCTGGATGCCACATAAATCATCACAAGATATGCCGCAAAGAAGATCACTGCACTTCCAAGGTCTCTGGAAAGTACAAGAATCCCCACATGCAGTCCCGCCACTACCGTAGCCTGGACCACTTTTGAAAAATCAGCACCATGTCTCAGCAATGCCGCCATAAAAAACACAAATGTAATCTTTATCGCCTCTGAAGGCTGGATTCCCATCAGGGAAAGTTTTGCTCCATAGCTTGTCTTTGCAAGCACAAATACCGCCGCCAGCAAAACGATTCCGATTCCCGCATAAACCCATGTCAGGTCCTTGAGAAATTTCATCTTCCTGATCAGGACAGGTACGATCAATGCCACCACATTTACGCCTGCCACAATCACCAGCTGTCTGGTAGCTGTGGAAACATCCAGCCTGCACAGCATAATAAATCCTACGCTGAGAAGCATGCACATATTGTTGAGCAGTAAAATCGATGCTTTCTTATAAAAAATCCTGTACAAAATCTGGATTCCCGCAAAAAATGCCATCATTTCGACATAAAACAACACAACCTGAAACTTACCTGTCTTCAGGTAGATGACCAGAAACGCAGTGAAATCCATAAAAAAGATAAGCATCAGCTGCTGGCGCAGCGATTCGTTTCTCTCCTCCTCACTCTGCTGTTTCACCAAATAGAAACAGTGAAAGGTATAAATCACCATCAGGGTAAGGATCACATACTTGGATAATTCTACAATTACATTAATCATATGCCTTACTCGGCTCCTCTTTTAAAATGTCCCTTTGTATATTCCCGTTTCGGAGGATTCTTCCCATCACGATAAACATCTCTGAACTCTTCATATATCTTCACCGCATCCTGAGGCTTCTCAATGGTAAATGCAAGTCTCAGGGAAGAGACACCAAGTCTGTCTATCTGTGATTTCTCTTTCAACAGGCCGTAAGGGATACTGTTGTAAATGATATTATAGCAGGGTATACAGAAATCTGTATTCTCAGTTTTCCATGGGTTACATATACATTTCGCCGTAAATTCTTTATCGTAACGGTCTTTTAAAGTTACCCCTTCTTCCTTATGATTACATCCGTAAAGATTTTTATGCACACACTGGGCCGATATCATAAGAGGCAGATATCCGTAGATCAGCATCTCGCTGTCCCGGTTATCTCTGTGGCGGATTTCCCCTTCGTTCAGCTCAAGCGGTACCGTATTTCTGAGGACTTTCTGATCTTTCCAGAAATCAGCAGCTTCATCATTCCATGTATACATACTGTGATCCAGAACACATTTCTCAGCCAGACCTGCCTTTCGCAGAACTGCAAAAGTCTCCAGATTTCTTACCAGAAATCCTGTCATTCCTCTGTCCATCCACTCTCTGATCCTGGTGAGAAGCTCCCGGGGCATCTCACCTCTCATAATATGCGGAAGAGACAGATACATCTCCATTCCTCTGCTTACACAGTCATCCAGGCAGACCTCCATGGCATCAGCGTTCAGATACATTCCATGTATCCCCTCTCTTTTATATAACGCCAGTGCAGTGGATTTTTCTTCACAGGAAATATAAATCGGAAGATTTTTCTGCTTTGGCGAATCTGCTTTTCTTCCGACATCCTCTGATAAGCGTTTCTTCCCATTATTTTCTTCTCTCTTATATGGTTTGAGCAATTCATTTTCCAGAGATTCCAGTGCCTCTCTTCTCGCCTCATTCAGCATTTTCATCGGGATAAAAATATTCTCATCCATCTGGATTTCCAGATTTTCCCACTCATATTCTGTATTTCCAAGCTTCTCCATCTGTGAACGGATGCGCTCCTCTGTCAGCGGCTGGTTCTGCGCATACTGTACCTCACCCACAGACGCAAATCCATGGATTCCCCTGCATGACACATCCAGTATAGCAGGACTTCCCGGAAAAAGAATGAATGTTCCCTGAATTTTTTCTTTCTTTTTTCTTAATACAGGACTGACATCTCCTGTTTTCTTCTCATTGCTGAATGCCATCATGGACGGACCATTCTGCATCTGATAATAACCGGTACAGGAACCTCCCCTGTTAAACAGATCCAGCAGATATCTCTTATCCTCCTCTGCTACCCTGTAATTCTCAGCTCCCTTCTCAAAAAGAAGATCCAGGTACTTCCGATATACAGAAGTTACCCCTGCTGTATATCCCGGCTGCTTCATCCTGCCCTCTATCTTAAGAGAAGTAACACCAGCCTCCAGAATCTGCGGAAGAATCTCTATCGTAGAAATATCTTTCAGACTCAGAGGACATAGTTCTTGCGCTTTCCTTTTCTCTGACCGTCTGCCATTTCCCCCGCAACAAAGTGCCGTCTGGTAAGGCAGACGGCAAGGCTGTGCACACCTTCCTCTGTTACCGCTTCTTCCACCCAGGATACTGCTCATCAGGCACTGTCCCGAATAACTGTAACATAAAGCTCCATGGACAAAAGATTCAATCTCGATAGGACTTGTCTCATGCATCCTCCGGATTTCCTCAAGGGAAAGCTCTCTGGCAGTTACCACTCTGGAAGCACCCTGTTCTTCCAGAAACTTCATCCCCTCCGGACCTGTCACAGTCATCTGCGTGCTGGCATGAAGATGCATACCCGGAAAGATCTCCCTGATCATCTTAAACACACCCATATCCTGAACGATCACCGCATCCAGACCTTCCTTATAATATGGAAGCAGATAATCATACAACTGTTCAGACAGTTCCCTGTTCTTCAACAGCGTATTCACTGTCAGATAAAGTTTCCTGCCATGGATATGAGCAGTATCAATGGCACGCAAAAGCTCTTCCTCTCCGAAATTCTTCGCATAGGCCCGCGCGCCAAAGGCTGCTCCCCCTACATAAACCGCATCTGCACCTGCACCGATCGCTGCCTCAAATCCCTCATAGGAACCGGCAGGTGCCAGAAGTTCAATCTCTTCTCTTCTCAATTCTATACCTCGCATTTTCTATAACAGTCATCTTAAATGCATTATTTATGAGCATTGCTATAATATTCAAATCGAATACATATGAAACAAATCATAAAGGGGAAATCACCGAAGTAATCCCCCCTCTGTTATTTCAGCAGCTCATCAATCTGCTTTTCCAGTTCCTTATTCTTTCCCTCCAGAAGGCTCTTCTGTTCCAGGGCTTCCTGTTCATGCTTCTGCGCTTCCTCAATCTGCATACGAAGCGAGATCAGCTCATGCTTCAGATCATACATCTCCTGATCCTTCTGCTGTAAATCCTGTTCAAAAACCTCCGCCTGTTTCTTTGCCTTAAAATAGTCATCTGTAATATTCAGGCTGATAAGTGTATGCTTGGTCTCCATGGGCTGTCTGCTGTAACCCGGCATAGCACTTAACTCATCCATCTTTTTATTTATATAGGATGCTACTTTCTGAAAATATTCTTCCGATTCATAGCCTCCCAGCGTAATAATCTTACCACCTATGATTACCTTTGCTGTATTTTTGACCGCCATCCGTACGAGCCTCCTGTATCTTCCTTCAATCTGCCCGGAACCCCGGACATTTACTTCATTATACTCGAAAGCAGTCGAAATGTATAGGAATTTTTAAAAAACTTTTACTTTTTTATATTTTTACGCCCTTAACTTCAGTTTTTCTCCGGCATCTGATAGCCCAGATGCTCATACGCAAGCGCCGATGCCATACGTCCTCTCGGCGTACGGTTCAGGAATCCATTCTGCAGCAGATAAGGCTCATATACATCCTCCAGCGTACCGGAATCCTCCCCTATCGCCGCAGCCAAAGTCTCCAGTCCCACAGGACCACCCTGAAAATTCACGATCATAGTCTGAAGAATCCTTCTGTCAATCTTATCCAGACCATACTGATCCACTTCCAGAAGATTCAGCGCAAAACACGCCACATCATAAGTAATCCGTCCATCATACTTCACCTGCGCAAAATCACGAACCCTCTTCAGCAGACGGTTGGCAAGCCTCGGAGTTCCCCTGGATCTCTTGGCAATCTCAGCCGCACCCTTCTCATCAATCTCCACTCCAAGAACCTGAGCAGAACGGATAATGATCGTCTTAAGCTCCTCATGAGTATAAAACTCCAGATGATGCATCACACCAAAACGGTCACGAAGAGGTGCAGACAGAAGTCCTGCCCTGGTAGTCGCCCCCACCAGCGTAAACTTCGGCAGATCCAGACGTATAGACCTGGCAGAAGCTCCCTTCCCGATCATAATATCAATAGCATAATCCTCCATAGCAGGATAAAGGACCTCCTCCACCTGCCTGTTCAGGCGGTGGATCTCATCCACAAACAGAATATCTCCCTCCTGCAGATTATTAAGGATCGCAGCCATCTCCCCCGGCTTCTCAATAGCCGGCCCGGAAGTCACCTTCATATGAACCCCCATCTCATTGGCAATAATCCCCGAAAGAGTAGTCTTACCAAGCCCCGGAGGACCATAAAACAAAACATGATCCAATGCATCATGCCTCTGCTTCGCAGCCTCTATATAAACCTTCAAAGTACTCTTGGTCTTCTCCTGACCAATATAATCATCCAACGTCTGCGGCCTAAGATTCCCCTCCAGAGAAAAATCCTCCTCCGTCACATCCGTAGTTATAATACGTTTCTCCATCTGTTACCCATCCTAACCTATAACAATTCTATAACAATACAGGCAATCCAATCTACCAGAGCGTGAAATCCTGCTTCAGTTAAAAATTCTTCAGCGCAGCCTTCAAAAGACCTTCCACATCATCCGGCGGCACATCCGTAACCTTACGCACCGCACGAAGCGCATCCGCACTGCTGTATCCCAGCGCAACCAGAGCCTCAACAGCTTCCTGCCTGCCATCCGAAACCTCACCGGCTCCCACTGCTGCCCTCTCCTGCTCATGAGCCAGCTTCAATTCAAACGCATCCTCCAGCTTCATCTTATCCTTCAGCTCAAGAATCAGCTTCTGAGCCGTCTTCTTCCCGATACCCGGAGCCTTCGACAACGTCTTCACATCATCCGAAAGAATTGCAAACCTCAATTCATCCGCCGTAATCCCCGCCAGAACTCCCAGCGCAGCCTTCGGCCCCACACCATTCACGCCAAGAAGCAGCTTAAACATCTGCAGATCATCCTTAGCCCTGAACCCATACAGCTTCATGGCATCCTCTCTCACACTAAAATAAGTATGGACCTTCACATCCTCCCCCATACGAATCTCAGACAAATCTGCCCCCGTCATATATATCTCATAACCAATCCCCCCGGCCTCAACAACCACCGAGTTCTCAGTCATATCCACAGTCATTCCATGAACAAACGCAATCATGATACATCCTCCGTCCCAAATTCATCACTTCCGATTCATCATACCACATCCCACCTCATAACGCAAACATATATTCGCATATATTGTTCGCGCGCCTTACGAAACAACCAGTACACAGCGCGGGGCATTATTTCGGTTTGGGTGAATTTTGCAGGAAGCGTAGTAACTCTTAGTTCCGGGAAATCTGCGTTATGAACAAAATGCTCACTGTCTGAGCGAAGCGAGTTTGAGCATTTTGTGAATGCTTTTAGCAGATTTTCCGAAACTTAGAGTTCCTAGCTTCCGAAACTGAACCCAAACCGAAATAATGCCCCGCGCGTCCCTTAATCGAAAAAAAGAACCGCCATGCCACCGCACAGCAGTTCTTTCTCCCATTACTGAATAATATGTCTCGGACAAACCTCTTTACAAGCCCCACAATTCGTACACTTACTATAATCAATATGCGCACAGAAATTATCAACCGTAATCGCCCCATTCGGGCAAGTCTTCTCACACTTCTTACATCCGATACAGCCAACCTCACACGCAGAAGTAACAGCCTTACCTTTCGCATGAGAACTACACTGCACAAACGTAGTCTGCTCATAGGGCACAAGCTCGATCAGATGCTTCGGACACTTGGCAACACACTTACCGCAGGCCTTACAAGCCTCCTTATCAACAACCGCCACACCGTTCACAACATCAATCGCCCCAAACGGACAGGCCTTCACGCAGCTTCCAAAACCAAGGCATCCATAAGTACAGGACTTCGCACCACCACCGGGAATGAAAGCCATCATCTCACAGTCTTCCACACCTGTATACTCATAATTATCCTTCGTCTTCTCACAGGTACCCGCACACTTCACATACGCCACCTGACGGGCAGTCTCCACAACCTCCTGTCCCATGATCGCTGCGATCACCTTTCCGACTGGCTCACCGCCTACCGGACATCCGTTTACAGGTGCCTCACCTTTGGCGATTGCTGCTGCCAGACCATCACAGCCGGGATAACCACAGCCACCGCAGTTATTACCGGGAAGCGCCTCACGAACAGCAACTTCCTTCTCATCCACTTCCACAGCAAACTTCTTACCGGCAACACCAAGGAAAACACCGATAAAAAGACCTACTGCCGCAACCAGTACAGTTGCCGCGATAATTGCTCCTATATTCATACCAGTCCCCTCCTTAAATCAGTCCTGAAAATCCGAAGAAGGCAATTGCCATCAGTCCGGCTGTCAGCAGAACTGTAGGGAATCCCTGGAAGGATTTTGGAATGTCATTGTATGCGATTTTCTCACGGATACCAGCCATCAGCACGATGGAAATAGTAAAGCCCACTGCTGTTGCAAATCCGTTCACTGTTCCCTGAAGAACATTATACTCTTTCTGCACATTTGTAAGGGCAACACCAAGAACTGCACAGTTTGTTGTGATCAGTGGAAGATACACACCAAGTGCCTGATACAGGGAAGGCATTGTCTTCTTAAGGAACATCTCTACAAACTGTACCAGCGCCGCGATCAGCAGGATGAATACGATAGTCTGCAGATAAGTCAGGTTCGTAGGAACCAGGATAGCATTATAAATAATACCTGTCACAAAAGATGACAGTGTAATAACGAAGATGATCGCACCGCCCATGCCGGCTGCTGTCTCAACACTCTTGGAAACACCAAGGAAAGGACAGAGACCAAGGAACTGGCTGAGGACTACGTTATTTACAATCGCTGAGCTTACAAGTATGATCAAAAGTTCTTTCATAATCCATTACCCCCTTTTTCCCTTACACATGGTATTGCCACAGGCTGCACAGCTTCCGCCGCAATCAGGATTACTTGGATCAATGCCACGTTTGGCTGCACCGATTTTGAATTTGTTCTGTAATGCAGAAAGCGCCGCCAGAACAAAGAATGCTCCGGGTGCCAGGATAAAGATTGTGATCGGTTCATAACCAGCCTTACCTGCTGCAGCATCTGCCAGAGGAAGGATCTGATGTCCGAACAGAGAACCTGCGCCGATCAGCTCACGTACTGCACCGATACAGGTGATACTTAAGGTAAATCCAAGGCCCATACCAATACCATCAAACAGAGAGGCAATCGGTTTATTCTTGGATGCATATGCTTCTGCACGTCCAAGGATGATACAGTTAACTACGATCAGAGGAATATAGATTCCAAGGGAGTCATACAGACTTGGGATAAATCCCTGTAAAAGAAGCTGTACAACTGTTACAAAGGAAGCAACAACTACGATAAATGCAGGCATACGCACTCTGTCCGGAATAAAGTTTCTCAGAAGAGAGATCATTAAGTTGGATGCTGCAAGAATCACTGTTGTAGTAAGTCCCATTCCGATACCATTGGTTGCAGATGTGGTGATAGCCAATGTAGGACACATACCAAGCATCAGTACAAAGGTAGGATTTTCTTTGATGATTCCGTTATATAAACGTTCAGCAGGTGTGTTTGGTTTCATCACTGATTTCCCCCTTTCTCATACTGGAATGCACATAATCCGGCATTAACACCGTTTGTCATGGCATTCGTTGTAATAGTGGCACCACTTAACGCATCGATCTGATCATCCGCTGTGGCACCGGTCTTTGTATATTCAAATTTGTCTACGTTCTTATCTTTGAACTGATCCTTAAATGCATCTGTGTTTGCTCTCATACCAAGACCTGCGGTCTCACCGATAGAAAGAATGGAAATTCCATTTAAGGTACCGTCATCCTGGATACCCATTGCAAACTGGATATCTCCGCCGTAACCCTCGGAAGTGGTTACTGTAAATGCATATCCCAGTTCATTGCCTGAAGCATCCTTGGCAAGCATAGTCTCATCTATGGACTGTGCTGCATATCCGTTCTCATCCAGATAAGACTGCATGGCATCCGCATCCACATCCACTGTCTCAAAGCTGTCCGCATCTGCAAATACTGCCTTATACGCATCCTGTTTCGCCTGTGCTTCCTGCTTTGCAATAGGATCTGCCGTAATATCCTGGACTACACCAAGGGCAAGTCCTGCCACCAGTGTGATCACTGTAATGGCTATGGTATCTTTGATAATTCTGTTACTCATGCCTTTTTGCCCCCTTTCCCAAATGCCGGGTGACGAGTCACACGTTCGATCATCGGAACTAACAGGTTGCAGAAAATGATCGCATAGGATACGCCCTCTGCGGAACCGCCAAAGAGACGGAAGACCGCAGTCAGTACACCAAGACAGACACCGTATACATACTGTCCTCTTGGTGTGATCGGTGTTGTGACATAGTCTGTAGCCATAAACCATGCACCAAGCATAAGACCACCGCCGAAGATGTGGCTGAACAGATAGTTCACGTCAAATCCCTTGCCTGTTCCAAGCATGTAAAGGATTACAAATACTGCGAAACTTCCAATATAGGTAAGCGGAATCTTCAGATCGATCACCTTGAAAACCAGAAGGATTGCTGCTCCGATCAGGATCGCAAGGGCAGAAGTCTCACCGATAGTTCCCTGGATATCACCGATAAACATATGTAATACAGATACAGAACTGTCTGTAAATCCATTCTGTTTCAGAGCTGCCAGAGGAGTTGCACCGGATACAGTATCTACCACACCTCTGAAGCTGTCGCTTACTGCGAAGTCTGTCATCTTTCCTGCGAAAGAGATCATCAGGAAACATCTTCCTGCAAGTGCCGGGTTCATGAAGTTCTGTCCCAGACCACCGAAGAGCTGTTTTACAACGATGATCGCAAATGCACTGCCAAGTACAGGCATCCAGAGCGGAATTGATGCAGGCATATTTAATGCAAGTAATAAACCTGTAACAACTGCACTGAAGTCTGTAATTGTGTTCTTCTTATGCATCAGCTTGTCATAAATCCACTCAAAGAATACACTGGAAGCGACGGTGATCACTACTACCAGTAAGGCACGAAGGCCAAAATTATAAATTCCAAACAGTGTGGTCGGCAGAAGCGCCAGTACCACAAGCTGCATGATTTTGCTTGTTGTCATCTTATCCCGGACATGGGGATTGGATGATACATGTAACATCTGATCCATTACGATGTCCCCCTTTTACTTTTTCTTACGGCTTGCCAGAACCATCTTACGCATAGATTTGATCATCTGGGTCAGCGGACGCTTGGCAGGGCAGATATAACTGCAGCAGCCACATTCGCAGCACTCCATACCATCAAATTTCTGGAAGCTCTCCATGTCACCATGCTCTGCAAAGGTTGCAAGTCTTGCAGGAATGACATGGCCGGGACAGACTCCTATACATCTGCCGCAGTTAATGCATGCAGTCTGTTCGGCATCTGCCACATCATCCTTCTCCAGACAGAGACATGCGGAACTTGTCTTAATACATGGTACATGAGTGTCATACATGGCAAATCCCATCATAGGACCACCTGAAATTACTTTGGATACATTGTCTGTCAGTCCGCCGGCAGCTTCAATCAGCTCTGCCATATCTGTTCCGGAAAGGACATCAAAGTTCTGCGGATTCTTAATCCCCTGTCCTGTTACTGTCACGATACGGTCCATAACAGGTTTTCCAAGGATAACGGCTTCATAAACAGCAATTACGGTATCTACGTTGTCAACTACGCATCCTGCATCTGCCGGAAGCATGGCAGAGTTAATCTCTCTGTCTGTGACAGCCTTAATCAGGAAACGCTCACCACCCTGTGGGTACTTGGTCATCAGCTCTGCTACTTCAATACGTGGAATATCTTTTACCATTTCTTTCAGTTTCGCAATACAGTCAGGCTTGTTATCCTCAATACAGATATATCCCTTCGCATTGTCAAAGAGCTTCAGCATAACTCTTAAGCCCTCGATCAGCTTCTCAGAGTCATCCAGCATTCTTCTGTAGTCACTGGTAAGATAGGGTTCACACTCGGCACCGTTTACAAGGATATGATCGATCTTCTCCGGTTCCTTTGGCGCAAGCTTTACCTGTGTGGGGAATCCGGCGCCACCCATTCCCACTACTCCGCCTTCTTTAATTCTCGCCAAAATCTCCTCTTTCGAAAGATCTTCCAGACGTGCAGGAGTAAATTCCACACTTTCATACTGCTGGTCATTCTCAATGATAATGGAATTGACCATAGAACCTGTTGCTGTCAGGCGCGGTTCGATTCCTTTTACCGTACCGGAAACAGACGAATGGATCGGTGATGAGACAAACCCCGCAGCATCTGCGATCTTCTGTCCTGCGAGCACATGGTCTCCCTTCTGAACTATCGCTGCAGCCGGAGCACCGATATGCTGGGAAAGAGGATATACCATATCTCCCTTTGGCAGATATTTCACTACCGGACTGTTCTTGGATAATTCTTTTCCGTCATAAGGATGAACACCACCCTTAAAGGTTAAAATTCCCATTTCGTTCCCTCCTTTTATATTAAGCACCACCAAAGTGCTCTATTTTTGATAAAATCCATATACTTTTTTGTACATTTTTATCAACCTATTTATAATATAAACCATTTTTTCAAAAAAAGCACTACCCAAATTTCATTTTCTTGTGTATAATTAAATACAATTTCAGAAAGGAAAATTTATTAACATGATTGTTAAAAAAATGCCCATTTTACAAGGGTTTCCAGACTTTGAGACTGTTAAATTTTTCACCGGAAAATTCTTCCAAAAATACAATTTTACACCTGTTTTTTACGACATTGAAACCACCGGATTATCAAGAAATTCCACGTATTTATACCTGATCGGAGCTGTTGGAATTGAAGATAAAACTTGGAATTTTTATCAATGGATGGCGGAAAATGCAAATGAAGAAGAGACAATTCTGAGAATTTTTTCACAATTTCTTCAGCAATGTGATTTGCTGATTTCCTACAACGGAGACCGCTTCGACCAGCCATATCTGGAAGCACGATATGAAAAATATGGAATTCCCTCTCCGTTTACGGGAAAACAGTCGCTGGATCTCTACCTAACATTAAAACCGTTAAAGTCACTTTTAAAACTGCCCGCCATGAAACAGCCCTGCATGGAAGAATTTCTGGGAATCAAAGACAGGATTTATGATAATGGTAAGGAGTGCATTAAACTTTACAAAGATTTTCTGAAGAAAAGAGATACTTTTACGGCTGAAGAAATCCTGGGACACAACCTGGAGGATGTGCTGGGACTGGGAAGAATCTTTGATATGCTGGGATATCTTTGCATCTATGATGGAGATTATGAAGTTACATACAGTGAATTTGACGGAGACAACCTGATTCTGAAACTGAAGCTCCCCTACACACTGCCACAGGAATTTTCCAATGGAAACACCGACTTCTATCTGACAGGAAAAGGCGAAGAAATCAATTTAATTATCAAAACAACTGACGGGAAACTGAAACAATACTATGCAGATTATAAGGATTACTATTATCTCCCGGAGGAGGATACGGTTATCCCGAAATCTCTCGGATCCGGAATTGACAGAAAGCACCGGAAAGCAGCAACCAGAAATACCTGTTACACCTGGTTTACCTGCTCCGATGCCTTCCTCAGTTCTCCCGTACAGCAGAAGCAATATCTGACATATACGCTTTCCTGTCTGATTGGAACTCTAGAACGTGTCTGAAAAATCATCTGTGATCATACATAAATATCGTCGAAAACAATTTCCAATGGATTGTGAAGAGAAAAAGCCCTCTCACTGCTGACCGAGAAAATATAACCGTCAAATTCCATTGTCTCAAAAAAGCATGGCCTTTCTGAGGATTTTCCGAGGACAAACCCATCTGCTGTGGGAACCACTTCAAAAGAATCCAAAGGAAGGCTCATTCCTCTGCCTGTCATTTTCATATAACTTTCTTTTAATGTCCAGAGCGTAAAAAACGCCTTATCTTTGTCCTCCGCAGCCTTGATGTAAGCAAGCTCTGAATGGTAGAAATAATGTTCTGCCACCTCAAGAGGCGCATTGGCATTTTTCTCAATATCGCACCCGACTTCGCAGTCTGACAGCACACCCACAACATAGTCCCCCGCATGAGATACATTAAAAAAAAGGCCATCCACAACCGGCTTTTCATTGTCAGAATATCTCAGGCAGCTTTCCGTAAGCCCGTTTTCATCGAGGATTTTTCTGATGATGATCCCTGCACCCAGACTTCTTTTGCGGTCATCAGGCATACGATACCTGATGACCTTTTCTCTTCTTCTGATCCCAACCAGATCCAGAAGCCTTTCATTCTTAAGCGGATCCTCAAAATGATTAATATTGATCCTGTATAATTTCTGCATCTGATCAACAGTTACTTCTTCTGAATATCGATCTTGCTGTCAAACCCTGTAAGGCTGAATACATCGTAAACCTCATCAGAAACATTGATGATCTTAAATCCATCCTTTTGAGCCATTTTTTTGTAGGCCACGATCACCTGACGTAAACCTGCAGATGAAATATACTCCAGATTTGTAAAATCAAACACCAGGCTTGTGATGCTGTCTTCAAGTCCGGACAGTGCCTCCCCTAACTGGGGAGCTGTCTGTGTATCAAGCCATCCGCTGATTTCCATAGTCGCTTTGTTACCTTCTGTTTTTGTGATAATTTCCATTGTAATTTTTCCTCCTGAATCAATCAAAAAATGTAAGTCTGTCAAGTGCTGCAATTGCATTTTCCAGATATCTGTCATCTGTAACCGGCCATTTATAATCCAGCCTGTACAGAACCTGTGCTGTAAAACGATTGCTGTAATCAATGGTATAGATTTCATTTTCATTATGTGAGGTATAGGCGATCAGTCCGGAAACCGCATCAGAATCCTGACCGGTCTTTGCAAATTCCTTCACTGCTGCCTCAAAATCCTCATCTCTTACAATATCAATCCTGAATCCATAGCTGCGCATTGCGTAGATCAGGTCTGCCATATAAATATGATGGCTGTTGCATGCATGAAATACAGTAAATCTCCGGTCGGTCTGAGCCAGTCTCAGAACTGCCAGCGCAGTAGAATCAATCGGTGAGAATTCTGCCACCTCATGCATACCGCCCATAGGGAATTTACCTACAGCCGCATAACCTCTCAGGCTGCGAAGGAATCCATTGGTAATGAAATTAATCTGGAACTCACCGTCAGAGTTTCGGCTCATCAGATTACCTACCCGGACTACCTTGCCGTCCAGTCCCTCGGAAACTGCTTCCAGAACCGCCCTCTCTGCCAGGAATTTGGTGCGGATATATTCGTTGGTAATATTCTGTCCGATGTACAGATCATTCTCACAGAAAACTCTGGACATTGGCGGAACACCGTCAGAACCCTCTCCCGCAACGGAAACCGTAGAAATCTGGATCAGTCTACGGCCGTTATTCTTACAGAAATCGATCAGATTTTCCACACCCTGCACATTAATTCTTTCCAGTACATCATCAGCCGCAAAATGCTTTACGCAGGCAGCGCAATTAACGATGGTACTGAATTTGTATGCTGAGAATCCTGCCACCTGTTCTTTGGAAGTAATATCCCCATCTACACAGATAATACGGTTTTCAAACAGCTCCCTGCATGGATTGTCGAAATAGTACATCAGCATATTCATCATTCGTTTTTCCGGTGATTCATATTTACCCTTGCGCACCAGACAGTAAACCTTGCCGTCATAATTGTCAAGGAACGCCTTGAGAACATGGATTCCCAGGAAACCGGTGGCACCTGTGATCATAATATCTCCCAGCTCTTCCTTTGTGACTCTGTCTGCATTTTCTTCAGTATTTGCACTGATCACGTTCTGGATCCTGTTATAGTTATAATCTGAAAATTCATTCTTACTCTGGACAGTCTCTGCAATTCCGTCATTATCAATCAGAGCTGCCAGCTCCCGTACAGTAGGATATTTGAAAATATCCGCATATACCAGCGAAATATTCTTTGAAAGACACATAACAGCAACCTTGGATGCAGTAAGAGAAGATCCTCCAAGCTCAAAGAAGTTGTCTTCAATACCTACCCTTTCGATTCCCAGCGCTTTCTCAAAAATCTCACAAAGTGTTCTCTGAGCTGCAGTAACCGGCTCTACATAGCTGGCAGTATTTGTGGTTATCTCCGGCATTGGCAATGCTTTTTTGTCGATTTTACCTCCTGGTGTCACCGGCATTGCTTCAAGGTGAACAAAGAAGGATGGCATCATGTAATCCGGAAGCAGCGGCTCCAGGAAGATTTTTAATTCTTCATCCGGAATGCTTTCCCCTGTATAATAAGCAGTGATATATTTGTTTCCGCTCTTTTCGATCACTGTAACAGCTGCATTCTGTACCAATTCATGTTTAAGAAGGGCTCCCTCGATCTCACCAAGCTCAACACGGTATCCCCTTATCTTCACCTGGGAGTCAATTCTGCCTATGTACTCAATATTTCCGTCACCCTTCATGCGGACCATATCACCGGTTCTGTAAAGTCTTCTGTCCTCCCCGCATACGGAGAATGGATTCTCCACAAATACAGAGGCAGTTTTTTCCGGAAGATTATGATATCCTCTTGCGATCTGACGTCCTGCATGGCAAAGCTCGCCGGAAGCTCCCACCGGAAGTCTGTTCAGAGCCTCATCCACAATGTAACTGCGGACATTTCTCTGGGATTTTCCGATCGGAATATTATCATACTGCTTATCCACCCTGAACTCCGTGGAAGATACGGTGTTTTCTGTAGGACCGTAGCCATTGATCATCTGATAAGTACGTTTTCTGTAATGCTTGAATTTCTCTCCGCCCAGTGTAACAAATCTAAGTGCCGGTGCATCCTCCAGAAGTTCTGCAACCAGCTCACCCATCTGTGTAGGGAAGGTTACTGTGGTAATCTTTGCTTCTTTTATATATTTGCTTATGGCAATTGCATCCTTTCGGATACCCTCAGGTAAAATGTATAAGATCGCACCTGCAGTAAGAGGAGCAAAGAGATCGATCACTGACGCATCAAAGCAGAAGCTTGCAAACTCTGCAGTAATGTCATCCGGTGTAAGGCCTCTGTCCTGTGTGATATATTCGATCAGGTTCATCAGGTTTTTGTGTTCCAGCATAACACCTTTCGGCTTTCCTGTGGATCCTGAGGTATAAATCATATACGCAAGGTTCTCAGGTTTGGGAGCGGTAAGTTTGGCAGTAAGTTCAAAATCCTTTGCTTCTGCTGCCACAGAATCCAGACTGATCACATTTCCCTTATAGAAATCTACCAGATCTCTGTACTGATCGATCACAAGAAGATTCTCTGCTCCCGAATCCGTTAACATGTACTCAATTCTGCTCTGGGGGTATTCCGGATCCAGAGGAACATAAGCTCCGCCGGCCTTCATAACACCTACATAAGCGATGGCATATTCCTTTGTCCTGCCGCACAGGATACCGGTTGCCTGCTCCGGACCAAATCCATTTTCCGTAAGCCTCTGTGCAACGTAGTCAGACATTTTATCCAGTTCTCTGTAAGTAAAGTCACCAAATTCATCTCTTACAGCCGGTCTGTCCGGGTACTTCGCTGCTGCCTCCCTGAACAGATCCACAAAGGTCTTTCCTGCATGCTCAGGAATATTCTCCATTTCCGTCTCTTCCTCAAACATCAGTCTGATATCTGCAGGGTCACATTCATTCAGGATTCCCTCAGCAATAAGCTCCAGATTATCTGCCAGATATTTTATGGTTTCTTCCTGGTACATATCGCCTCGGTATTCAATGTCAAAGACAAATTTATTCTTCTCAATGGAGATACTGATGGACACCGGGGCTTTTGCCATATTCAGGCGGACAGGCTCTTCCTGTGCATATTCTCCGCCCACATTGTCAAATTCAAAATTATCACCCTGGTACACAACCATGGCATCTGCCTTAATATTAAACTCATGACTGATCTGTGAGAACGGATAAATATCATTGTTCATGGAATTGATCAGCTGTTTCTGAACCTCAGTGAGACACTGCTCTGTGCTTCCTGCAAAATTACAGTAAACAGGAAGAGTTTTTACAAGCATACCCACTGTTTCCGAAAGTCTGGAATCATTTCTTCCGTGGTAAATAGTGGTAAATACAGCATCCTTCTTAAAGTTATATTTGCCCAATGTAATACCAAAGGCAGAAATAAAGAATACGTTCTCTGTAATTCCATGCTTTTTGCAGAATTCCTTTACACCCTGTACGGAGATTTCTGCTGTTTCCCTGCGGTAAAGCTCAGCTGTGGGAACTGCTCCGCTCTTATCCGGATAGAAGCTGATGCTTCCTCCTGCGTTCTCAAATACAGATCTGTAATAGCCTTCTGCGTTTTTATAAATATCTCCGGCAAGGGCATCCCTGTTGTCCAGAGCAAGATCATAGGAGGTATAGGTCTCCGGTTCCAGTTTCTCACCGCTGTAGGCCCTGTTAATGTCATTCATGATAATGGCAAGGGAGGTACCGTCAGCAACAATATGATGAAGGTCAAGGAACAGATAATTACCTTCACAGGTTCTGTAGATCTCAAACCGGAAAAGCTTCTCATTAAACAGCATGTACGGACGGACCAGTGTTTCTTTATTCATTCCGTTTAGGATCTGTGTTTTGTATACAAGATCATCATTCCGTTTCTGAAGCACATTTCCATTATCGTCCATGAAAAGCTTTGTTTTCAGATAAGGATGGGCTTCCACTGTACTGTCAATGGCTGCTGCAAGTTTATCCAGATCTACCTTTTTATCAAGTTTCAGCAGATAAGGAATATTGTAGATGGTTGAACCCATATTTGCAGTACATTCAATGAAAATTCCCTCCTGTGTGTTGGTGAGAGGATAACTTTCCTGTACTTCCCTCTTTGTCTCCTTGCCTGCAGTCTTTACAAAGTCCTCCAGCATCTGGATCGTAGGATGATTCTTTACATCCGATGTTTTCACAACAATGTCAAAGGCCTTTGAGATCAGAATATTCAGCCGGATGGCTGTGATAGAGGTCAGTCCTGCCTCATAAATATCTGTGGTGATTCCAAATTCTGTATAACCCAGAACCTCTGCAATGCAGTCAAATAATTTCTGCTGCACTTCGTTTTGTGGCTTGATGATCTCTGCTGCCTTTCTCTCAGGCATTGGGAGAGCCTTCTTGTTTACCTTCTGATTCTGGTTCAGCGGGATCTTGTCAATCTGCATGGTAACAGCAGGAACCATATATGGAGGCTTTGTCTCCTTAATAAAGTTATTTAGAGCATTAATATCTACTTCGCTGTCAGATACCACATATGCAGCAATATATTTGCCGCCACCCTGCTCATCAAAGGCAACCACAGTGGCATCCTTGATACCGGGATATCTTCTGATCACTTCTTCCACTTCTGAAAGCTCAATTCGGAAGCCTCTGATCTTAACCTGGGAATCCTTTCTGCCAATGATCTGGATATTTCCGTCAGGAAGATATCTGGCCACATCACCGGAGTGGTACATTACCTCATAACCCGGAGTATCATCGTAAATATTCTTTGTGTAAACTTCCGCTGTTTTCTCTGGCTTATTAAGGTATCCTCTTGAAACCTGCCATCCGGTGATCATCAGCTCTCCGCATGCACCTGGGGGAAGCATATGTCCGAACTTGTCTGCAATATAAAGCTTGGCATTATCCAGTGCTTTTCCGATAGGAACATTAGGATAATACTTATCCACCTCAAACAAAGTAATGAAAATGGTAGTCTCTGTAGGGCCATAAGCATTTATAAAGGTATAACCCTTTGGCGGTTCACAAGGAACAAGCTTTTCTCCTCCTACGGAAAGATACTTCAGACTCTTGCATTCCATCTCAAGTGCAAACTGTCTTCCTACCTGTGTGGTCATAAAGGAATGGGTAATACCGTTCTCATCAAAATAACTCTGAAGTCCCATGAAATCCAGACGGATCTCTTCCGGAATAATATGAAGCTGTGCACCATTTGTAATGGCTCCGTAAATATCCATCATGGAAGCATCAAAGCCAAAGGATGCATAGGCTGCTATCCTGGAATCAGAATCTATACCATAATATCTTCTGTACCAGCGGCAGAATGCAGTAATATTTCCATATTCAAGCATACAGCCCTTTGGCACACCTGTGGAACCTGAGGTGTACAGAAGAATAAACAGGTCATGTAACTGAGGTTTTTTAAGCTCAGCCTTTATATCAGCAAGTCCTGGGATCTCATCTGTAAATAACACAGGTCCCTGATAGCCGTCTACCAGATGTAAAAGCTCTCTGTCTGCGATGAGAAGCCTGGCAGCAGAATCCTCCAGCATGTACATGAGACGATCCCGGGGGTAAGTGGGGTCCAGAGGCTGATAAGCTGCTCCGGCCTTGATTACGCCCATAGGTGCGATGGCCATATATTCACAGCGTGGAATCAGGATAGATACAACATCCTCAGTGCCGATGCCTTGGGATACAATATATTTTCCAAGTCTGTCGCTGATCTCATCCAGTTCTTTATAGGTATATTTTCTGTCTTTAAATACGACTGCAGTATGATCCGGAATGATCTCCACCATTTCGTCAAACATATCAGAGATAGTTTGGCTTCTGTCATATTCATGGGCGGTATGGTTAAACTCTGCGATTTTCTCTGCAGCATTTCCGGACAAAATGGAAATTTCAGAAATATATTTTGCCTTCAGCATGGAATCCATTGCTGCCTCATAGGCATCCAGAATTCCTTTTACAAACTCCTCACTATACTTATCGCTGCGATATTCTGCAGTCAGTACATATTTGTGGTCATACTCTCTTACCTGGATAAGCAAAGGCATTTTAGACATATCCAGGGAAAGGTCATGGCCTCTGGCAATGGTATCACCGATAGGATAATCGTCACTGAGCTCTGCCTGGTATGCAAAAACAAGGTCAGAACTGAAACCGTATTTTGCACAGATGTCAGAGAATGGGAAAATATCATTGGCCATGGAGGACAGAAGCTGTTCGGAGAGCTCTGTCATATAGGTCTGTATGGTAGCCTTTGGATCACAGGAGCAATAAACAGGCAGGGTCTTTACAAGCATACAAACGGTATTCTCAAGTCTGGAGTCATTTCTGCCGTTATAGATGGTGGCAAAAAGACTGTCTTCAGAATTGGAGTATCTGGTCATGAGAACGCCGAACAGACCTGTAAATAAAATATTAGGGGTAACACCAAGCTTTTCGCAGGCGGAAAGGACCACAGATTCCCGTGTGTCCATCTCTTTTGACAGATAACCTCTCTCAGGGATCTCACCGTTTCTGTCAGGAAGAGGAAGGGATTCTGTCTCGACTCCTTCAAAAATACTGTCATAGTATTTCTCTGCCTTCTTGTATTTACCCTCTTTCATCTGCTGCTCTTCATCCAGTGCAGCATCAAAGCCGGTATAGGATTCCTTTTTCAGCTTTTTACCCATATAGGCACTGTTGATATCTTCGAAAATAATATCATAGGAGTTGCCATCAGCAAGGATATGATGAAAATCTGTAAAGAGATATTTCCTGTCTTCAGTAATATAGATCGCTACCCTGAGCAGACATCCCTTTTCAAGCTTAAAGGGGCGCACAAGCTGAGCCTTCAGTTCCTCAAACTGCTCATTTGTGGTCTGGATCACCTCAGGTACAAAGATCTCATTGTAAGGTTTCTGTACCATCTCACCTCTGTCGTTCAGATACACTCTTGTGAGCAGATAAGAATGTGCACTTACTGTACTGGTGATGGCATCTGACAGCTTCTGTACATCAATGGCAGGCTCCAGATCAAAGAGGAAAGGAATATTATATACAGTGCTTTCAGGATTTTTCATACACTCTGCAAAAATTCCCTTCTGGGAACCTGTAAGAGGATAAACTTCTCTTTTTTCATAGGTTCTGATCTTAGGTGCCAGCATAATATATTTTTCCAGCTTCTCTACTGTATTGTTTTCGTGGAGATCACTGGTTTTCACTGTAACTCCGAATTCATCGGAGATGAGAATACACAGCTTCATGGCACTTATGGAAGATAGGCCTGCCTTATAAAAGCTTGTGTCAATACCAAAGAAGTCATTCTCTACAACCTTTGCAACAATCTGGAAAATCTTCTTCTGCATTACGGTCTCAGTCTCTTTCAGGTTCTTTGGCTGGGCAACAGGCTTTGGAAGTGCTTTTTTATCAATCTTACCATTCTGGGTTATGGGCATTTTTTCCAGCTGGATAAATACCTCAGGAACCATATAATGTGCCAGGGATTCTGCAGCATAATCGGAAAGCTCCTCAGGACTGATCTCACGGTCTGCAATAAAATAACAGCAGAGATATTTATTATCCACAGGTACGGTAATGCTGGTAATAATTCCCTCATAAGAATTGATCACCTCTTCAATCTCCCCAAGCTCAATTCTCAGTCCGCGAAGCTTGATCTGGTTATCCATTCTTCCGAAAAACTCAATCTCACCTTCAGGACTGATCCTTGCAAGGTCACCGGTCTTGTAGGCTCTCTCTCCGTTCAGGTCAATAAAGACAGCAGCTGTCTTTTCCGGCAGATTCATATAGCCTCTGCCTACTCCAAGACCTGCGATCACAAGCTCTCCTGTTTCGCCGTCAGGAACAACGTGGTTCTCCTTGTCCACGATATAGACCTTAACATTACCGTTAGGGACACCGATGGTAATATTTTTACTGTCAGTGATTACCTTCATAGTACAGCTGATAGTAGTTTCCGTAGGTCCATAACCGTTCATAATGTAGGCATCCGGGTTTACTCTGCGAATCTTGTCATACAGAGCCGGAGGAAAAGCCTCTGCGCCTACATCAAATACCTTAATCTGAGAAACTGCTTTTTCAAGCTGAGGCAGATCGATCATATTGGACAGGTAAGTAGGAGTTGTGGTCATAATGTCTACTTTATTTTTGAGTATCAGTTCGCCCAGCATAAGAGGGTTCAGAATTTCCTCATCAGAGGCGATCACTGCAGTCATTCCGTTGGTCAGAGGCAGAAATTCCTCCAGCACAGATACGTCAAAGGTCATGGCTGCCATAGAAAGAGACACACTTCCTCTGCTTACATAGCCATAGGTTTCTGCATTTTTCGGATCCGGATTTACAAAGTTAGAAAGGTTGATATGCTCGATCATCACACCCTTTGGTTTGCCTGTGGAACCGGAAGTATAGATACAATAACAGAGATCATGCTCTCCGATTTTTACCTGGGGGTTGTCCGTATTCTCATTCTCAAGCAGTTCCTCCAGGAGCAGTACTGTACAAGGAAGCTTTGCAAACAGTTCCTTTCGTTCCTCTGCGATCTCCTTGGTCGTGATAATAAAAGGAGCTCCTGAGTCCTCAAAAATGTACTGGATTCTGTCATCCGGATAATCCGGCGTAGCAACTGCAAAGGCTCCTCCTGCCTTCAGGATACCCTGTCGCACTGCATAGAAATCACAGCACCTCTCAAGAACAACACCTACGATGATCTCCCGTCTGACACCTTTTTCCACAAGTGCATTGGCAATCCTGTTGGCCCGTTCATTGAGCTGTGCATAGGTAAAACTCTCCTTGCCGGAGACAACTGCACATTTCTCAGGATGAAGCTTCACCTGTTCCTCGAACAATTCTGTTACCGGCCGAAACTCAAAAACAAAATTGTTCCTTTCATTAATATTTTTCATTTTCATGTACCTCCTAAAAAGATATTATGGTATTATTCATATCAATCGCACGAATATAATCCATGGATTTTGATACCTTCTTGACAAGTTCAATCCCATGTATATCAAAGTCTTCACTGTCATACTGATATTCCAGAGGGTTGAAATTTACACCGTTATCTCTGATCCTCAGTCTGCAGAGATCATCCTCCAGACAGAGGTTAATGTCGATCCAGTTGGAGGTTTTTCCCCCGAATCGTATAATATTTACAGTCATTTCCTCCGCACACACTGCGGCAAGATTTGCCTTGCTTTTAGAAACTCCCTGTTCCTGGCAGAACTCTATGATCCTCTTATGAACCGTTTGTGCTTCCTCCATGGTACTCTTAATGGAAAAATCCAGATTAATCCCCGGATTTTTGTCAGGAACAATATAAAAGCTTGTATTCTTATGCCTGATTTTTCTGAAAATGCAGGCTGCAACTGCAGTTATGATCTCAGTGGCAACAAATCCTGCTGCAATTCCGTCGATACCGATCCCGTCAATCTGTTTCCATACAAGGATTCCCACCAGGGTTGCAGGCAGAACTACCACCGCATTCTCCAGAAATGTGGCAAAGCTTGCAATGGCTGTCTCCTCAATGGACTCGTAATAGCTGATAATAAACTTATTCCACAGATAAGGTGCCACACACAAAGCAAAGATGCGCAGCGCCTGGACCATATGACTGCCCAGCTCGCCACCGCCGCTTCCGAACATGACAGTGATTTCCTCGGTAAACAGCATAATAAGGACAAAGATCACAGCCAGCAGGATGTAACTGTATTTCAACATCTTTTTACAGAGAACCCGGATTCCCACGTAGTCTTTCTCTCCAAAAAGGATGCCTGCCACATTGGGGATCACACCGATGATTCCGCCTGTAAGCATCTCGACGATCAGCAGCACATTGTCACAGACAGTAAATACTGCCATACCTTCCTCGCCCAGCTGGTTCATGATAATGGTATTCAGTCCAAGCGCCTTTACAAAATTAGCTGCCATAAAAATCAGCATTGGCACGCCTGTGATGATTGCTTCCTTTGTGATTCCAAGTTCGCCCGGCTTTAGCAGGATCAGGTGGAGGTTTCGCTTATCAGAGCGGATATAAAGCACAAAAATTCCCATTGCAAACAGGAAACCAAGAACAGTTGATAAGGATGCACCTGTAATCCCCAGAGGAGTATATCTGAGGAATATATAGTCCAGCACAAGATTGATCACATTGGCTGCGATAAGGTAAGCTGATGCCAGCTCCGGATGATTCTCCACTCCAAGGTAATTGACCATCATCAGTCCAATTCCTATCACCGGTGCCCCCAGCATACTTACACGTATGTAATCTCTGGTATAACCGGTCAGGACACCGTCACCTGATACCAGAAGTCTGGCAACAGGTTCTGCTGCAGGAAGGGCGCAGATTGAAAAAATGATTCCCACCACAAGTGTTACTATAAATGTGGCAGAAAACAATTTCGATGCCCCTTCTTTGTCTCGTTTGCCAAGCATGTTTCCCACTGCTATGGAACCGCCAATACCAAGACAGTATCCTGTCAGCTGGACGATCGTCTCCACAGGCAGGCTCAGGGTAACTGCAGACATTGCCTCCACCCCGATCAGGTTACTTACAAATATCGTATCTACGATATTTCCCAGCTGAAGCGCCAGAGACATCATAATCCCCGGAACAATATACTTGTTCAGCTTCGCATTCAGCAGTCTGTTATTTCTCTCTTCCATCGCTTCCTCTCCTTTGTTTTCAGTTTTTTCAAAATATTGTGTCGTAAAACTGTAAGATATTTAAATTTTACCATTTAGTGCGATACATGGCAAGTTAATAAAGAATAGGAGAAAGCAAATAAATATTGCTATTTACTGTAACCTGATTCCCCATATTTTACAGTCTCTGGTGCCTACAACCGCATAGTTATCGTAGACAGCCGGGGAAGCCTCTATCACGCCCTCGCTGACAGATAATACATCTTCCTGCTTACCTGTTTTACCATCAAGAAGGCGGATATCACCTGTACTGTTGCAATAAAGAACCTTTCCTGATCCGTCTTTGTTATAAACGCACACCGGAGAAGACCAGGCATATGAGGAAGAATCCTCCCATGCTTTAGATCCGTCAGATTTTCTCAGACAGGCAAGAACTCCGGATGCATTGTCAGAGGTCTTTGCCACTGTCACATATATATAATCGGCAAGGCTGTTCTTTCCACAGGCAATCGTAGACTGAACTCCACCGGAAACACCGTCATCAGTAGTACATTCATAATCTGTATGCCACACGATCTCACCGGTTTCTGCATCAATCTTCCAGACAGGGACAGTGGCTGTGTCATAACTTCTCCATCCAAGTCGGAAGGAAGTACTTACATACAGATACAGATGTCCTTTTTCGATTTCCAGAACAGGCGTTGAATTAGAATCATCCAATGTATCCTGAACCCATACCAGCTGAAGAGTGTTCAGATCCAGACACATAAGATTTCCCCCATTATCGGTCATAAATATATAGCCTTTATAGATTACCGCACTGTCTTCCATTCCAAGCCAGAAAGACTCTGTACTGCTTCTTGTTCCATAGTAGCGCCATTTTACAGTTCTGCCCGGATCAATGGATAAAGTCCCACTGTTCAGATCATATTTTGTATTCAGCCTGATCAGATACAGGATTCCGTTCTCTCCCGGATAGATCAGGGTATCTGTCTCTGCATCCACAAGTGCTGATCCGTCAAAAAAGCTCAGACTTCCTCTGAGTGAAAACTCATCATTGTCTCCAAAAGTATACATAACACTACAATCCAGCAAGTTTACTACAAATACCTTTGCAGTTCCTTCGTTGCTGTTATATCCGGCGCCAACATACATAATCGGATATCCTCTCGGATCAAGGGCACCCGCACCCTTAAAAGTATATCCCAGATATAATGGGTCACGTGTCTTTTCTCCCGTTCTCAGATCCAGAAAATACACATAACCATCCATACAGGCATAAATCACCTCAACCAGTTCATCATCTGCCTTTGCTTTCTCTGTCATATTCATATGTGCTTTGACCTCTTTTGGCCATTTCATCATAAGCGGCTGTCCTGTCCAGCCACTTCCTGTCCAGACTGCACTGCCCGAAGAAAGAGAACCTGTATCTGCAGACCACAGTTTGTTCAGCCTGAAATCAGTCATATCTGCATAACCATGGGAAGGGGTATCGCGAAAACTGTTTCCGCGAAATGTGACGATCCCATCCACATCTGTATAATCCTGTCCTATATTAAAAGAAATATCACCATCAGCCTTATAATCTCCAATATTTTCAAGTACGTTTCCATCCACCTCAATATTAGTATAGCTGATCAGATTTTCCGGTTTTGTAGAATCCACACAATGAGGCTGAAAATTAATCTCTTTAGTCTCTTTCCTCCTAAAAAATATATCCTGTGAACTTCATCTTCTGCCTGGCTGTATCCGGCACATCGATCAGCCCAAAGCGGTAGAACATTCCATAGATATAACTCACTCCGCGGATGTCGCCCAGAGCTTTGGGTCTGTCAACCACAGCTCCCACCTTCTTTATGTTTCTCAATGCCAGCAGCACTGAACTTAACGCCAGACTCTTACTGTTCTCCCTACGGTCGATCCACAATTCCCTTGTGTAGTCTCCATTCCGACCCTTTCTTACTTCATAAGTGAACGGAAGCCCTGTATAGGTTTTGAAACTCTCACCTGCATAAAGTAAAATAACCTCCCACAGATACTTCTCGTCCAGTGTTTCTCTCAGCTTCTCTACTGCCTGATATCCTTGTCTTTGCTGCATCTCTGATCTTTGCTGCATTTCTTCCTTTTGATCTCACTCCTACTCTTTCGATTTGCACTTACAACTTGTCAGCACGCCCCAATTTATCTTCCTGATTCGAACAGATATATTTATACTCATTTCTGTTTATACTCATTTCTGAGCAACGCAATCTCATGAGTCCATCCCTCATCGTCATTTGGTGTCTCCAGAATAAACGGAATTCCCTCTGTGGCAGGATGATTGATAACGCGGACAAGTGCCTCCAGTCCTATTTCACCTTCTCCGATTCTGGCATGGCGGTCCTTATGGCTGCCAAGGGGATTCATGCTGTCATTTAAATGGATGGCTTTTAGTCTGTCCAGACCTATTATCCGGTCAAATTCTTCAAATACGCTGTCAAGATCGTTTACAATATCATATCCACCATCCCAGACATGACAGGTATCCAGACAAACACCTAATTTATCTTTTAACTCCACCCTGTCAATGATCTGACGAAGTTCTTCGAAATTTCTTCCTACTTCTGTGCCCTTTCCTGACATAGTTTCCAGAAGTACAATCGTACTCTGATCTTTTGTCAGCACTTCATTGAGAATTTCTGCAATTTTACTGATTCCTACTTCTGCACCCTGTCCTACGTGACTGCCCGGATGAAAATTGTAATAATTTCCCGGTGTCATTTCCAGACGTCTCAGATCATCTGCCATGATTTCTCTGGCAAAATCCCTGAGGTTTTCTTTGGCAGCGCAGCAGTTCATAGTGTAAGGCGCATGAGCCACCAGCTTTCCAAAATGATTCTCCTCTGCCAGCTGCCCAAATGCCTGCACATCCTGCGGATCAATGTCTTTGGCTTTCCCTCCTCTTGGATTTCTGGTAAAAAATGCAAATGTGTTACCACCATTTGCCAGCATCTGTTTCCCCATTGCAAGATATCCCCGGGATGAGCTTGTGTGATTTCCTATATATAACATCTTTTTACTCCTCTTCTGTCGTATTTTCACAGTACCAGTTTATAGTAATCCTTTTATCATACATTATGGATTTTCTCAAGATTATCTTTTTCATATCTGCATTATAGCATTTTAACAGATTTTGTTAAACATTTTTACTGTTATAAACAATTTTACGTCAAAAAGACATTGCTGTGAACGGAGTCAATTGTTCCAAAATTTTTCAGGTTGCGCTTATGAACTATCTTCATGTCAGCGAAAACAATAAATAGGCGCACAAATGAAAGCCGCCCCTGCTGATAGCAGGGACGGTTTTCAAAATGCTTCACAAAAACTGTTAAGTTTTGAACGTGACCTTCCTGAAATCGCAATTCAAGATGACTTGTCAGTTTTTCATCTGGTCCTGCCCTTTACTTTCCATGTACCAACCTTAACATCCTATTTCCCAACAAACACCCCAGCATACATCCCAAACTATTATGAATAATATCGTCAAACTCAAACAACCCTCTGCAAAGCAGCAGCTGACTAATCTCGATAGCAGATGATACCGCAATTCCCACAAGCAATCCCATCCACCATTTCAGTTTTCTGCCTGTCAACCCCGGCAATAAAATCCCTGCCGGAAAAAGTAGCAGAATATTCAACAGATTCTCCTGCAGCAAACCATATCCCGTAGTACTTCCCAGTCTGCCACATGTACCAATCCCCAGGATTTCCTTCCATGACCAGAATACCTCCGGCTGATACTGCCTGATCCCCGGAGTCCTCGTAAAAACAGTAGAACCAAATACAATTGCAAGAAACGTCAGAAGCAACAGTCCACAGACTGCCTGAATGATCACTATTTTATGCAGCCTTAATAATACTGCTGCCAGAAAAACGGCCATCAGGAAAACCACTGCAAAAGCAATAATTTCCCTGATCGTCCAGCTTCGATTATGTGTAATAATAATCTGATAAATGTCCACTATCTATCTCTCCCCATCTCATGAATTCTGATTTTAACTGCCTGTCAATCGGATATTCGCAGTTTATCAGAAGGAGCTTACAATCCTCCTGATACAAGCAAGTTCCCACCCACTGCTTATCGCTTTTTGCAACCTCCGCAGAGGACTTACCTGATTCGGTTATATTTTCATTTACAATGAATTATACCAAAACTACCTGATTCTTACAAAGCACTTTTATCAATATCCTTCATATAAATCCCCGGGCATTTCATGGTGTCTGACCAAGAGTATTACGCAGTACCTGAAACCAGTAGTTGCGGACACGGATCGTTTCTTTATGGGCATCCGCTACCTCCGTCTGCAGTGCCTGGATCTTATGTTCATAGGCTCTGCACTCCTTTTGGTGGAGTTCGTTCAACTTAACATACCGTTCACCGGATTCCAGTTCTTTATTTTTTGTCTGTGTGGCTTTCAGCCGACATATAAGTGAGATGTGATCATACGCATCAGGCATATGTTTTCCTCCAGAACAGTTATAATCAAACGCCGCTGATAATGTCTGTGATCTTTGAAATATGGTCTTCCAGATATTCAATCAATTCTTTCTGTATAAATTCCTCCTGGATCCCAATCTGTTTGAGATAACCGGCAAGAAGTTCATCACGTTTTCTAAGTTCTTCTTTAAAATCAATATCCATAAGTGAACCTCTCTTTCTTGAGAAAAGTATAACAGAAACATAGAAAAAAGCGAATCACCAGAAAGTGCCTTTTCGTCAATCTGACTGTGGATAAATAGCTGTTTTATAATAAAAAAAGTATTCATGCAGACCTTGAAGCTTCAAGAATGGGTTCCCAAAACTAGAATCTAGTGTATAACTTTTGACAAAAAGAACAGCAGGAAAAACTATAAACACAGTTTTTCCTGCCGCGAATGGTTATCCACAAAATAAAAAAATAAATTTCGTCATTTTTTACAATGACTTATGCATACCTCTGAACAGTAACCTTCCCGCTTATTATCCTAAAAATTATCTTTTGAACCCGTTGTATTTTCGGCGATTATTGAGTATACTATAAATGAGTCAATGGCTTGTCGGTCATCACGGTTAGAATATGATGAACGTGTATGTTTAGCTTCCGCAAGCGACGGGGTGCTGCAAAGCGTAGAATATCGCTTACGTGTAGGAAAGGCTTGCCGAAAGGCAGGCTCTTCTTTTTTAGGAAGGAAAACCAGTCATGAAACTCGTTACAATAAATAATGCGCTGTTGCTCAAATACACCGGTGATTCAGAGGTACTACAGAAATCAACCAGACCTTATGTTCTAGTTGTCCGTTTAAAATACAAGGATGCCTGCTATGACTTTGCTGTTCCCATTCGTTCAAACATTCCCGCATCGGCACCCAAAGATCAGTACTTTGCTCTGCCTCCTCGTCCGCAGACAAGACCCAAAAATCGTCACGAACTACATTACATAAAAATATTTCCCGTTACAAAGCAGTATCTTGTTCGTTACCGCACGGAGGGAAACAGCTTCGCAACATTGATTCACGACATTATCGAGAAAAACAGCAAACAAATCGTTGATGAATGCCAGCATTATTTATGTATATATCTTTACATATGTTTGATAATTCCTGCAATCTCTTCCGCTACTTCTATGACCGATCGGTGATCTCTTCGAATATGTTTTATATCTCGTAAAAATAAAGGAAGTTTCTTAATTTCTATATCATCGTCCATTACAATACATATTCGAATATTTTCCTGTATCATTCTGCTAATATATGCTTTCATCTCCATCTGACACCAATTTGAATTCAAGAAATTGTCTGTCACCCAGAAAATCACCATATCAGACTCTTCAATTCCCCTTTGTACCTGCTCTGTAATTGATGCACCGACAGGAATACTATATTTGTCAAACCAAACTGGTAGATCTTGTCCATTTAAATAGGGAATTATCATTTCCACATCCTTTTTATCCTTCGAAGAATGGCTGATAAAGACCTGTTTTTCTTTTCCAAATGGCTGCATATAATATCCCTTTTTCTTCAAATCTTCAATCTCCACAAAATCAAACATATTTTCAAATTTTAAGTCAATATCCTGTTCTCCCAGAAAAGCACATGAATTAAATCTTCTATCTTTCATCGAATTCATAAACATGAAAAAAGTAAGATCATTTCTCAGAACCAACCCGGCATTTTCAAATAATCCTATCATCTTTTCTACGTGTTCTTCTTTGGGGATATCATAAACTACCGCGATATAAAATTCAAAATTATATGGATTATTATTCACAAAAATTGCCAGCATTTCCAACGAAGATGAATCCTGTTCTTTTAGTAATTCTTTAAATGATGCTTTCAGGTGTGATCTTTTTCCATACTCTCCCTGCCAGATATAATTTTTTTTCCATATAACTGATTCTCACTTTCCTAACAGTTCTTTCAGATTTGCTGTTGCCTGATCATACTTTTTCTTTGCTGCGATCACATCAACCTCTGCTTTTTCAATCTTTTCTTCTAATGCTTCCTTACTTGTTTTTCTTGTTCTTGCCATCTTTATTTTCCTTCCTTATTCTGCTTCTTTCAGTTCCTTACTCAGCTCTGACGCAAAGTATTTTATACTATTCGCATCCAGTCCAAAGGCTTTCAATATTACTTTCTGGTTCGCTGTTACAGCATGATCCAGCCGGTATATATTATCCGTCTGGCGTGTCATTTCAATCTTCTCAAGTTCCCTGATTACTGCCGGAACTGTCATATAATTCTGTTTCTTCTCAAGCTTTTCGTTCTCTTCCTGTAATGCAGTATAAATTTTGTTTCGGATTATCAGTGCGATAAATTGTGTGAAAATCCGTCCTTCAACGCCTTCGTTTGTATGCGAACGCATGCTCTTGTTTCCAAGGAATGATTTATCAGAGGCAAAAAGTTTCTCAGATACATCACGGCTCTTATAAAGATGCAGTGCTTCCTTTGCTGTCATCCTTTCGGATGTGATAATAACAAAGTATCCGCATAATGATATTTCCCGTTCTGTCACAGTTGTTTTTTCTTCCGGATATAAAAACACGCCATCTTTATCGTAGTGAAGATAAAAGTATTTTTCGTAAGCTGAACCGAACTCTACTGTTTCATTCTGATGCGACATCAGCAAAGCTGTCCGCTCTCTCAGTGCGTTTTCAAAACTCTCCCGTTCATCAGCATCTTTTGAAATACTGTGATAAATATGAATGTATCTCTTTTTTTCATCACCTTCAAATAAAGTCTTTTGTACTGTTTTTCCATACACACCATAAGCGTTCATATCACAGGAACGCTTATTTTCGAACGTTCCTTTGTTCTCTAAGATCAAATCACTTATGAAAGAAGACATGCCTTTAGCCATGATCACAAAACTATAACCACATTCGTCTAAATAGCGTATATTTCCACGGCTGAAATATCCCCTGTCCAAAATGAAACCGATTTTTTTATAGCCATACCCAGTGATCCTGCCAAGCATGGCCCTAAGCTGTGATACGTCGTTAATACTTCCAGGATAAGCTTCGTAAAAGAGTGGTTCTTTATTTTTAAGATCATATCCAACCGAATAGTTGATGATAGCTGAACCGATATCTGCCTTGGCATGACCGAATTCAGCCAGTTCAATCTCTCCGGCCTGGCAGTTCTTATTCCTAGAATCATAGGAAATATAAATACGCTCCCTTCGATTCCTCTTTGCATTCCATTCATTCAGAAAGCCTGTGCTCTTATCCTTAGTGATGCTCTTAAAGAAATCACTTACTGACGCATCACTATGGATCTTCATACCAGAACTATACAGTGGATGATTGTATGCGTAATCCGGATAATGCTGTGCTACATTGCTTTCTTCTACAATAGAGTAAGAGGCAAGGTCGAGCAGTAATGCCATATCCCGCTCAGAGAAGAACTGTCCAAGCATCTTATCTAACGAATAATCCGATACTATCTTATGTATTGCAGCATATGTACCAACCCGCAGACAGCTGCTGCGCTCTGTTCGGTCTTCCATACCTGATAAAACTGCATCTGGAAAGTATTTCAGAAAGGCTTCGTTAGGAATCATCATAGTGTCATCATCCGCACACACCTTGCCTATAGTTGCTCTCTGTGGATAGGTATATTTTTTCTCCGGATTATAATAGCGATCATACTCATACTTAATATATGTGATATCCCCTCTTCTTAATCGGATCAATTTTCCATGTACATCTGGTATTTTTACTCTTGATTTCAGGTACATATTCGCCTCCTTTATTTAGGATCATATAGCCCTAAATTTATTATACAGCAAAACCCGTATTTTTGCAATAATTTCCGCAGAAATACGGGCTTTTTTTAATTTTATTTTCGTTAGGGCTACTCATTTTTGGAAGTTAAGGACTGAAAAAAGGAGTCCAAATGACTCCTTTTTCTAATGCATATCAATTATTTTTAAAATATCGTATATCCGCCATCTACAGCCAAAGCTGCTCCATGGATGAAACTAGCTTCGTCTGATGCAAGGAATGCAATGGCCTGTGCTACTTCGATAGGTTCTCCAGGACGTTTTGCCGGACTCATTCCAATCTTCATTGTTACCGGATGCTGTGGAATTGCAAGCACACGTGCAATCATATCTGTTGCAATCGGTCCTGGAAGAACAGCATTTATACGCACTCCTGTACGTCCATGATCCAATGACATCTGACGGGTGAGTCCAAGAAGGCCATGTTTAGCAGAAGTGTAAGCAAGCCCTCCGCGGCCAGCTGCGGTTGCTGCCATGGAAGCTACATTGACGATGGTTCCAACTCCTTGTTTTTCCATAATAGGGATTAGTTTCTTGCAAAGAACAAATGGTGCTGTGAGATTTGTTGCAAGAACAGTGTTCCATTCATCCATTGTGATCTGATCCATATTGGCAGTTGTTCCGCCTACTCCTGCATTATTAACGAGAATGTCTATTTTTCCGTAGGCGTCCAGAGCTGTTTTAACCAGGTTATCAAGACTTTCATCAGATGTCACGTCTGTTTTACAGAAAATTGCTTCTCCTCCGGCTGCCTTGATTTCATTCACACAGCTTTCTCCCAGTTCTTCCTTTGTTCCAACAACTATGACTTTTGCTCCTTCTTTTGCAAAGAGTTCTGCGGTTGCTCTTCCGATTCCTCTTGTTGAACCGGTAATGATTGCTACTTTGTTTTCAAACTTCATGGCAATGCCCTCCTTATCTTCTTCCTGTTTCCATGAATGCTGTTCTGTCATACCGTGCGGTAAGCAGATACGGTGCCAGAACATCTGCGTCAATCTCTTCACATAAATTCAGTTTATGAACCATCAGATCATTTGAGGAATACGCACCTCCAATGACTGTTCTGATTGGAAGTTCTCCCCATGGATCATCAATGGACGATTGTAATTTAATCGCTGCAAAACCAGGCTCCCATGAATGGTAATTGTATTCACAGAGATTCTGAAGCAGAGCACCATTCTGGAAATGTGATTTTCCTTCTTTATCCGGTTCGCGGTCAAGGTGGAAGTAGAAACCACCGCCATATGTCTTTTTACCGGCTTCTGGGAACTGATACAGCATTCCGGTCATTGCGTTATTATATTCACCAATCTTGAGATCAATATTTACAAGTTCAGTACCACGACGGCAGACTTGAGCGGTCACATGATCATTGTTTCGACGGATTACAAATTCAGATCCCAGTTTCTTTGGAATTGATCCATTGTCACGTCCACACTGAACTGCCATTTCTGCACCGGTTCCCCCAAGTACAAGTCCTATTGGATATAATCCAAGCTGTGTTCCATATGTACAGTAAACACCAAGGATTGCTTCATAATAATCATCAGCAAAGGTAGGCTCCTTAACATGGCACACAGATACCGTAACTACAGGCACGGAAAATGGTTTTAGCGGTGCAGGCAGAACCTTTGCAATCGCCGCAGGATCGGTGAGGTATGCAAGATATATTCCCTCCTGATTTTTCATAAGAGATATCTTACCGAAATTAGGCATTTCCTCCGGAGCGGTGATAAAGCTTGGAGTTTTGACAGATGTCTTAAACAATTTCCTTGCTGCTTCAAAACCACTTCTGGATGCAGGAGCAATCGTACCGTCTTTCACAGCATTTCCGATAGCCTGAGCATGGATTCCTTTTTCTTTTAATTCTTCAACAAGATGGTTGTCCGGACGGAAACCAAGGGAAAGAACAACAGCATCTGCAGCAACTTCCACATTTATCTTATCGTTCAGTCTTTCAAGTACAACTCCATCTTTTTTGATCTCTTTAAGAGCATATGCCATCATGAACTGGGCATTGTATTCTTTCAATCTTCCACATACATCTGCAACATTTGTATGATTTGCATTAGGAGCAACTTTGTCAAGCATATCCGCAAGTACAACGGTATTTCCTTCGTGACAGAGATATTCTGCTGTTTCAAGTCCCGTAACACCTGCTCCGATGATCATTACTTTTTTATTCTTCAGTCCGGCTTTTCCGGAAAGAATATCTTCGATTGTATATACATTTTCTCCGGTTATTCCGGGAATAGATCCTGGAATGACAGATTTAGAACCTGTTGCTACAAGTACCGCGTCCGGATTCATTTCTGCAATTTTATCCGCAGTCGCTTCCATATCAAGTTTTAATTCAACTCCAAGTTTCTCAAATTCAACATTATAATAATCAGCAATCCAGCCCATACGTTCTTTGAAAGGAGGCTTCTTTGCAAGGTTTATCGTACCTCCAAGCTCACTCTGGCGGTCAACCAATGTTACCTTCATGCCGCGTTCAGCAAGTGTTTTAGCAGCGATCATACCACATGGTCCGCCACCCACAACTACTACCTTATGTTCCTGAGTGTCATATTCTGCATTTCCATAAAGACGTTCGCGGCATGCACGTGGATTAACTGCACATTCCGCCGGAATACCCGCGCCCATCCATGCATTCAGGCTCTCAAAGCAGCGCAGACAATTGATACATTTACAAATTTCATTCTCTCTTCCTTCAAGTACCTTGAGTCCCCACTGTTCGTCTGCGAGCCAGCTTCTTCCCATGGAGACAAAATCAACAATACCTCCTTCCAGAAAACTCTCAGCTACCTGTGGTTCACGTATGCAGGAAACTCCTATCACTGGAATAGAAACGTGATCTTTTACAGCCTTGATCAGATCTTTTCTCCAACCCTGGGGGAAGGAGATCGGCTCTACACATACACTTCCTGTTTCGTATAAACCAACAGACACATCAATAAAATCAATCCCGCATTTCTCAAGCGCCATTGCAATCTTAACTCCATCCTGGATATGGATATAATCCTCTGTTACTCCTGTCTTATCCAGAAATTCTTCCACGCTTAAACGGACACCGATTGGAAAGTCTGGTCCACACTGTACGCGGATTCCATTTATGATCTCAGTGATCATACGAAGCCTGTTTTCAAAGGAACCACCATACTCATCTTCGCGTTTATTTGTGTAAGGGGAAAGAAACTGTTGTAATAGATACCCATGAGCCGCATGAAGCTCTACTCCATCGCAACCCGCTTTTTTTACTCGTACAGCACCTGAGATAAACTGTTGGATCAAAGCTTTTACTTCTTCTGTTGAAAGAGCCCTTGTTTCCTGCTGAAGATATTTGCACGGTATTGCTGAAGCAGATACTACCGGGCCGCCTGTAAGAGCAGTTACTGTTTCACGTCCAGGGTGATGCAGCTGGATGAATATCTTTGTCCCATATTTATGTACTGTTTCTGCAAGCTTTGCAAGACCTTCGATATGTCTGTCTTTTGAAACAGACAGCTGACGCATCATCCCTGCACCATGCAGATCGTTTACCCTTGCAATCTCCGGAATAATAAGCGCTGCGCCACCAATTGCACGTGCCTTATAGAATGCAATCATGTCTTCCGATGGAGACCCATCCATCTCCGCCAGGCTTGTACCCATCGGTGACATTACAAGTCGGTTTTTAAGTGTAATATTTCCAATTTTTCCCTGTTTAAAAATTTCCTGATACATGTACACCCTCCTTTACTTGTGTCCCTTGATTATTATGGCTTAAAAATAACATTTTCTTTGTTAAAAAAGCAACGGCATAAATATAAAAAAGACATTGTGTATTTATGCACAATGCACTATAATTAATAATAATCAGCAAAACACTGTGCATTATGCACAAAGAATTGTAAAGAGGAGTATGAAAATGCTGTTTTCCGATCTTATTGATTATTTAAAAAATGAAAAAAATTTTAACATAATACTAAATTGTTCTACTGATCTTCATGAAATACGAGATGTAGAGCTGCTGGATGGCACTCAAACAAGATACGCCACAGATATTGTCTATTTTGGTTATCCCAATGTTTTGTCTCCTGATATGCAGCCTTCTCAATGTATCCTTGTTCGTGGAGAAAACTATCTTTTTCCTTATTCCTGTACGGATCGTGCAACAGTACAGGCAAAAGAGCTTTTTGCAGTTTTTAATGCAGCAAAACAGTTTCTTCAGACACATGAACAGGTTAGTTTATATGAAGAACTGGTTCAAAAAGGCCACTCTTCCCATAGCCTGGATGAAGTGATTAACTCTGCATCCATCAAATTAGGATATTCCTTGGTATTTTGTGACAAGAAATTCCGTATCCTGTCATATTCTACATCAATTCCGGTTACGGATAAATTATGGAAAAAGAATATTGAACGTGGATATTGTACATACGATTTCATTAAAAATGTAATGTCATTGGAAGCTGTCCAGGGGGCTTCAGCCAGCATTGAGGCTGTTGAAGTATCTTGCCCGGAATCACCATATCGTAAATGTAGTTCGAAAGTGTTTTTAAACGGTGTTCAGGTTGGTTTTGTTCTGATGATAGAAAACAATATCCCTTTTACCGCAGAACACTTAGCAGCTATGAGTGATGTAAGCCGGGCAATCAGCTCTGTAGTTGGACATTATCATCCTGAACTGTTTCAGTACACCAGTGCGGACCAGCAGCTTCTTGAAGCCCTGCTGATTGGAACTCCGGCTGATATATTGGCAGATTCCATTTCTCATCTTCGAGTATCTGATGCAATGTATGCACTTTGTATCCAACCGAAGACATTTTTGAAGGAAAATAAATTAAAGCAGCAGCTTTATCCTGTGATCCGACATATCTTTCCGGAAGCATATATGACTGTCCACGACAATGCACTAGTCCTTCTTGTACCAGATCAGAGTTCTGTTATATTTGTAGATACTCAAAAAATAATGCTTAAAACGATGGCAGAGTATCATCTGGATGTAGGAATCTCCCTGGTTTTTTCAAAAATGGATGAATTTTACAGAGCTTATCAGCAGGCGCGGACAGTTCTTGAATGGAATCACAGAATCCCTGATAACCTTAAGAAGGAAATATCATGGGATCAAAGGTATCCGATGGAGCATCAAATTCATCGGTATTCTGAAATTGAGTTCTACGAAATGATGAACAAGATCAAAGAACCAGAAAAACTTGCAGATTATATCCACCCTGCCCTTTACAGACTGAATAAATATGACCAGAGAACGGGAAATGAACTTTACCATACACTTGAGGTATATCTACAGTGTTTCCATAACAATAAGGAAACAGCTAACATTTTGTGTATTCACAGGAATTCGCTGGCTTATCGAATGGAAAAAATCATTGAAATAGGTAAAGCCGATTTAAACGATCCCATGACAGAGTTTCTGTTGAGAATGTCTTTTAAGCTTGTGGAATATTTGAAGATAAGAGACCTCGATCTCCCCTGATATTTAAAGGGGCTGTTGCAAAATAGATGAGTAATCATCTATGGAGTAACGGCTCCTTTTTTG